>Ga0209000_1001766_pt1 | contig 13055 bp, 15 predicted proteins | sample RifGroD2_FD_183998 | JGI IMG/M metagenome (GOLD analysis project Ga0209000, IMG submission 183998) | Groundwater microbial communities from Rifle, Colorado, USA - Groundwater D2 (SPAdes) (version 2) | ecosystem: Environmental > Aquatic > Deep subsurface > Groundwater | place: Rifle, Colorado...
TGCACATCAAAGTCGAGGAGGTTCTGTTGCATCTGCGCAAAGACTAACGCGAATAAATGTTCAGCGCGGGAAAGAAATAAGCGATTTCCACCGCCGCCGTCTCGGCCGCATCGGAACCATGCACTGCGTTCGCGTCGATGCTGTCGGCGAAATCGGCACGGATCGTTCCCTTGTCGGCCTTCTTCGGGTCGGTCGCCCCCATCAGGTCGCGATTCTTCAGGATCGCGCCCTCGCCTTCCAGCGCCTGTACCATCACCGGGCCGGAAATCATGAAATTGACCAGATCATTGAAGAACGGGCGGGCGCGGTGCACGGCGTAGAAACCTTCCGCTTCGGCGCGCGACAATTGCATCATGCGCGCGGCCACAACCTTCAGGCCGGCATTCTCGAAACGGGTGTAAATCTGGCCGATGACATTCTTGGCCACGGCATCGGGTTTGATAATCGACAGGGTACGTTCAACAGCCATGCTACGCTCTCCAAATGGTTAAAGTTAATCAGAAAATCGGGAGCGCAATTCTATCAGGCTTTGCCCGCCGTGTCGCAGCCGGCGCGCGCGTACAGGGAGCAAGCGGGACTGTGCAAAAGCGCGCAGCCCCTGAGCTCCGCGTTGGGCATCTCAATAATGGAAGCGCAATTGAGCGATCAGCAGCGCATTGCCTTCGATGCGATACACCATGCGATGTTCGTCTGTTATGCGACGTGACCAGTACCCTGATAGCGCGTGTTTTAGCGCCTCGGGTTTCCCGACTCCGGCGAAAGGCTCGCGTTGGGTTTCTCGTATCAGCTTATTGATTCGCTCGACCATGCGCTTATCTTGTTTTTCCCAGTAGAGGTAGTCTTCCCATGCCTCGCCCGCGAAAATCAGTTTCACTTGGTCAGCGTCCTCTCAACGCCCTTGCCGGTGTTCAGTTGCGCAACCGCCGAGAGAAGGCGCTTGGCGTTGGCGGGTGTACGCAACAGGTAGGCTGTTTCTTCAAGCGCCTTATAGTCTTCGAGCGAGAGCATCACCACAGCCTGCTCGCCGTTGCGGGTAATAATCAGCGCTTCGTGGTCGTTGCAAACTCGATCCATGGTGCTGGCAAGGTTTGCGCGAACGGTGGTATAAGTCATTGCATCCATGATAGGCCTCCGTATATGTACGTGTTACTGTACAACACCGCTCTCCACTTGTCCAGCAAGCCGACGGCGATGCCCTACCTTTCGCTCAAGCGGGACGCGCAAAAAGCCGCGCGCCCCTTGGCTTATGTCAGACCTCAACTTTCAAAGTGGAAGTATCTATGAAAAGACAACATGGGGAAAACGCGAAAGTAACATATCTTTGGTTTGCCATTATCGGGCTTATGGCTCCGGTCCTGGCGGCGCGGGCAGAGCTTACGGATGTTACGCAAACGACGCCCAACGTCCCGGGCGGCACTATCGGAAAATCCCTCGAGCAGCAGGTCGGCGCGGGTCGGGGCGACGAATTTACTTCGGGCTCCTCGCTCTATCTTATTAAGCGCGACCCGGCCCGCTCGATTCGCCGCGGTCGCCAGCTTTTTCAGCGCAAGTTCACCATGGCCCAAGGGTTCGGTCCGCGCGTGAGCAACAACTCGGTTGGCAATATCCATGTCAATCCGGCTCTGGGCGCGGGATTAGTCGACAGTTGCGCCGGTTGCCACGGTCGCCCGAGAGGTTCGGCAGGCGCCGGAGGGGATGGAGCCACTCGACCCGACAGCCGGGATGCGCCTCATCTCTTCGGTATCGGGCTGGTGGAAATGCTGGCAGACGAGATTACCCGCGACCTGCGCGCCATTCGCTCCCAGGCATTGGCCTTGGCGATAAATGGCGGGTCGGCAGTTATCCGGCCACTCGTCAGCAAGGGGATACGCTATGGCGCCATCCGGGCGCTGCCGGATGGCAGTATTGATACTTCGCTCGTGGAAGGCGTGGACCCGGACCTTCGGGTTCGGCCTTTCTTCGCGCACGGCGGGGAGTTTTCCATCCGTGGCTTCGCCGTTGGCGCGTACAAGGAAGAGATGGGACTGGAGGTGCCCGACCCGGATCTATGCCGGGCTACCGACCCGGATAATCCGATCCAAACAACTACCCCTGCCGGCCTTGTGCTGGATCCGGCGCTGGACAGGATCAAGCGGCCTCCCATATGCAGTGCGGCGGAAGATGGTGACGGCGACGGTGTGCGCAACGAAATCGACCCGGCGCTCGTTGACCATATGGAGTTCTATTTGCTGAACTACTTCAGTCCCGCTGCCGGCAAGATGACCGAGCGGGCCGAATCGGGGCTTGGGTTGCTGCAGGAGATCGGCTGTACCGGCTGCCATATTCAGAACCTGCGCATTGACAGCGACCGGCGCGTCGCCGATGTGGAAACGCGCTTCGATCCGGCGAAAGGCATCTTCAACCGTCTTTTTGCAACTGCCGAAACGCTTTTCAATGTCGTGGACGATGGCCAGGCATTCCCTCAACTGGTCCCGAAGAGAAATTCATTCCTCGTGAAAAACATCTTTGCCGATTTCAAGCGCCACGATCTGGGGCCGGCCTTCCACGAGCGGCAATATGATGGCAGCCTGGTCACGAAATTCATGACTGAGCCGCTTTGGGGTGCAGGCAGTACAGCTCCCTATGGCCATGATGGGCGTAGCGTCAACCTGGAGGAAGTGATCCTCCGTCACGGCGGCGAGGCACAGCAGTCGAAAGAACGATTCGCGTCGCTCAGCGATAATGATCAGCGAAAAATCCTGGAGTTTCTTGCCACACGGGTAATATTTCCGCCTGACGACACGGCTTCAAACCTGAACCCCGGGAATCCGGGTACCAACGATCCGCAAAATCCGGCAGAACATGGGAGCATCAATCTCGGTGCACTCTTTCAGATCCCAGCGGAGGGACCAGAATAGGTCATGGGCGCAGGGGTCACCATGTCAGCCGGCCTCCGTACTCGCAGGCCAACATCCGAGAAGGTGCATTTCATCCTCGAGATTAAAGGACCAGGCTCGAATTATTTTCGCCGCCTGAAACGTCCTGCTCAGGGCGAAGAACCATCGAGATACCCGCCTCATCCGCAACTGCCAGATACTCCGCAGCAATCGCCACACCTGCCGCGTACACCAGCTCATCGCCGCAAAACAACAGCGGCAAACGGTCGCGTTGCCAGGGTGGGATATGCTGCTCTTGCAGCAGGTTTTTCAGGGTGCGCGTCGCGGCGTTCGGGTGTGGGCGCAGGGTTTCGCCGCCTTGTCGCAGGCGCAGCGTCACGGGCGCATGCTGCAGTTTCGCCAGGCTGATACCTGCCCCCTGCCTGCGATCGAAGTGCAGCCGCACATTCAGCGCAGGCCAATCCAGTTCTTCTCCGCCATGCCAGGACAGTACAAAATTCCGGTCAAATCTGCCCGGCGCACGCAGCGCATACACCCTGCCCTGATAGCGACGCACCTCCCATCCGCCATATTTGACGCATACATTTGCATCCTGTCGCGCATCGCACAGTTGGCACAGCATGTCATTGAGTTGCACGGCTTGCGGCATCGGTGCGCCGATGCTGTGCAAAAAATGGCGCAGCAGGTTTTTGGCGCGGGGCGGACTCAGCGCCCGCAACCGGGCAACAGCAAGGGTATTGTCATGTATCGCTTGCGCGGCATCCAGTTGCGCCAGATCGTCGAGCAGCTCGCTTGCCTCGGCAAAATGCTGCGCGCTGCGCGCGAGGGTATCGCGGTAGGCGGAGAATTTCTCTTCCAGCAGCGGCAGCAGGCGGTGACGCAGAAAATTGCGCGGGTAGCTGTCGTCGGCGTTGCTTTCGTCCTCAATCCAGCGCAGATCGTAAGCGGCGGCATAGTCGAGAATTTCCCGGCGTGAACAGCGCAATAACGGGCGCAATAAACTGGGTGAACCCTCGCGCCCGGCAAGCAACGGCATGGCGCTTGCGCCGCGCACACCTGCGCCGCGCAGCAATTGCAACAGCAGGGTCTCGGCCTGATCATCTTCATGGTGCGCCAGCGCGACGAAATCGCACGCCTGCCTAACGAACGCCGCATGGCGCAGCTTGCGCGCCGCCGCTTCGATGCCGTGTTCGCGCAACGGGGCAATATCAACGCGCTCGATATGCAGCGGAACGGCATGCTGCGCACAAAGTCCGGCGCAGAAATCCGCCCACGCATCGGCATTGGGACTGATGCCATGATGAACATGCAATGCGGAGAGTCGCCAGAAAAAACGCGGCGCAAGCCGGCGCAGCAGGTGCAGCAGCACGACGGAATCAATCCCGCCGCTCAGGCCGATCAGGATGGAACTGTGCGCGGGAAGCAGCGGCGCGATCTGCGCTGCGAGGCGTTCGGAAAGGTCAGTTAAGTTCAACTTCCTTGAACTTGCCATAACTCATCAGGCGATTGAAGCGGTCTTGCAGCAGGTTGGCGACTGGTTTGTTCTGCGCTGTTTTCAGCGCGTCCTGCAACGCCTTCTTCACGTTCTGCATGGTTGCCGCGTAATCGCGGTGCGCGCCGCCGGGCGGCTCGGCAACGATCTTGTCTATCAGCCCCAGCGTTTTCAGGCGCGTCGAGGTAATACCCAGGGTTTCTGCGGCATCCGGCGCTCTTTCCGCACTCTTCCACAGAATCGAGGCGCAGCCTTCCGGCGAGATCACCGAATAGGTGCTGTATTGCAGCATCAGCAGCACATCGCCCACCGCGATTGCCAGCGCGCCGCCGGAGCCGCCCTCACCGATCACGGTGCAGATAATCGGCACGCGCAGTTCGGTCATTTCATACAGGTTGCGCCCGATCGCTTCGGACTGGCCGCGCTCTTCCGCACCCACGCCGGGATAAGCGCCGGGAGTATCGATGAAGGTCATGATGGGAATGCCGAATTTTTCCGCCAGGCGCATCAGGCGCAACGCCTTGCGATAACCTTCGGGGCGCGGCATGCCGAAATTGCGCGCGATTTTTTCCTTGGTGTCGCGCCCCTTCTGATGCCCGATTACCATCACACTCTGCCCATTGAAGCGCGCCAGACCGCCGACGATGGCCTTGTCGTCGGCAAAGCAGCGGTCGCCGTGCAACTCCTCGAAGTCGGCAAACAAATGCTCGATGTAATCCAGCGTGTAGGGACGCTGCGGATGGCGCGACACCTGCGAAATCTGCCATGGCGTAAGCTTGGCATAGATATCCTTGGTCAACGCCGCGCTTTTTTTTGACAGACGCGAAATCTCGTCCATGATGTCGAGCGCCGAATCATCCTGCACATAGCGCAGTTGCTCGATCTTGTCTTCCAGCTCGGCGATTGGACTTTCAAAATCCAGAAACGATATTTTCATGCTGACCCCCTGAAACGCGGCGGCGATGATACTACAAACCGAAGAACCGTTTGATGGTCGCCAGTACTTCGCTGTGCTGATGGTGTATTTCCTTATGCTTGGCTTCCTCGTCCAGGTTTTGCAGCGCGCTGTCCAGTTGCACGCGGCGCGCCACCAATACCTGCGACACCTCCTCGGCGATGCCGGGGCGCGCCAACAGGATTTCCTCGAAGGCTTCCTTGTCGAGGCGATAGCACTCCACGTCGGTCTTGGCGATGACCGAAGCCACACGCGGCGATCCGGTCATCAGACTCATTTCGCCGAAAAAAGCCCCTTTCGAGAGCACGTTCAGAATATGCTTCTCGCCGCCTGCCCCCTCCAGATACACTTCCGCCTCGCCGCTGATGATGATGAACAACCAGTGCTGCGCAGGCGTGCCCTGTCTGGCAATGAGATTCCCCTTGGCAAACGGCGCATACCTGAGACGCTCGGCCAGCTTGCGCAACTCGTCATCCGTCATCTGCGAAAACAGCTCGACACGCCGCAATGTCTTCATGCGCAGCAGGACTTCGCGGTTACGCACCATATCTTCGTGTTTTTCGTTTTCTTTGGTGAGGTGGATGCTCCTCTCCTCCATCGCCAGCTTGATACCCACGCGTTGCAGTGCCGTCATGATGTGCCAGCGTATGGCCGCGTCTGTCGGGTCATCCGGTGTCAAATCAGTCAGCCAATAGCGCATCGCATAGCGCGCATAGCCCTTGTTGTCCATGTCCATCAACACGCAATTCGGCAAAGGGTTCTTCGCTACATCGGCAATGTCGGTCTGCCGGATAGCCTCTTCGACCACGGAAATCACCCTGGTGGGCGACACATCCAGCGCCACGTTGAACCACACCCAGCGCCGCCATTGCACCGGCTGGTCGATACGCCGCCCCAGCACCAGGAACTTGTTCTTCATCAACTGGCTGTTGGGGAACACCACCGTTTCCCAGTTGCGCGTCTCGACCAGCGTGGAACGCCAGCGGATATCCACCACGCGGCCGGAAATGTCGTCCACCTTGATCCAGTCACCGATCTCGATGGAATTGTCCAGTTGCAAGGCCAGGCCGCCGAGGATATTGCCCAGCGTATCCTGCATGGAAAACGCCACCACGGCGGTAATCATCGCCGAGGTCGCGACGATACTGCCCAGATCCAGCCCGGCGTAGCGCAATCGCACCAGACCCCATGCGACGTAGGCGATGATGACAAAAATGTCCTCGGCGATGCGTGGCGGCGTGATGCGCATCAACGGCAAGATGATGCGAAATACCAGCAGCCCAAACAGGCGAATCACCGCAATACCGGCACCGATCAATCCGGCTTCGTGGAGTATTGCTGCGGCGGAGATGAATTGCAGCGCATGAAGCAGGCCGCTGATAAATTGCAGCACCAGGCAGACAAAGAAGAAAATCAGCGTATTCAGGACGCTTTTGCGCTCTTCTTTCAGAAAATGAAACAGCAGGAATGTGATGCCCAGCGCCATTAACAGCACCGGCAACGACTCCTCGCGCCAGAAGATTTGCATCGCGGTATTCCAGAAAGGCATACTCATTTCCCGGTTTTCGTTACTGTCATTCTACACTACCGTGTATTCCGCAAGCGGCCTGTTACGCCGCCAGAAGGCCCATGCATCGGCACGGGTCAACAGCAAATACCGGACGCTGTCCCCGCCCAGAATATCCAGTTGCAATCGCGAGATTTTCCCGGCGCGCAACGCCTGCCACAACGGCTGCGCATAACCTGTTTCAAACTCCTGCAACGCGGCGCGCCAGGCATCCGGATCGCCGCGCCGCAGTGCGGAACGCAAGCCTGTCCAGACCAGCAATTGCCTGCCGCCATTATCCTCGGTGTGCCATTGCGCCGGCCACCCCGCAAACGGAATATCCGTCGCCGCGGCAAACATCTCCGCCAGCACTTCATCCGAACTGACGATATCGTAATTTTTTTGCGGCGAAATATTAGCCGTGCCGCCGCCCCACAGCCACAGGCTATTGACCGGCAATTCGCCGCGCGCCTCGCGCGCCTCATTCACCGGATGGGCAAACAGCAGCATCTGGATTTCGTTGAATACCCGATGCCAGTGCGCCGCCTCTTTACCCTTGGGCAGCAAGCCGCGCACATTGCGCCCGGCAGCCTGCGACAATGTCACGGTTTCGATATCCGGCAATTGGTCGAGCCGCACATACCAGCGTTGCGGGTGCGGCGCGAAAAATTCCATACCCTGCCCGGCAAAGTGTTCGTTCAGCGCGACGCACAGTTGCGCGGCCTCGTCCGCATCGACTCCCACCTCCGGCAGCAACACCAATTGATCGCGCTGCAACCGTAAATGCACCGGATCGGCGCGCAGCCAGCAGCCCTCCCCCAATCCGTCGAACGCGGCGGAAACCGGCGCAATCGGCGCATTAACACAAAACTCGCGCAGCGTTTCGTTTGCTCCTTCCCCCGCAAGCGGGGGGAGGTTGGGATGGCTGGCCATGACACGGCGTTGCGGAGCATCCAGGGCGGGAATGGCCGCCTGGCACGGCACGCCGAACATTTCGCATAACATGGCTTCCAGAGATAGCGGGGCGATCTGCGTAGGGTGGGCAATTTGCCCACCGTGTCCACGCAAATTGTGAGCGGTGGGCAAATTGCCCACCCTGCCTACTCCTGTCGAAACACCCCGCGCCAGCATCTTTTCCAGTGCAGGCAAGCGCAAATCCGCGCAAACTTCGGCGGCAAAGTCTTGCGGCAAGAATAAATCGCAAATTATCAAGTGAACACTTTTCATGGCGGCGAGTTTAGCATTCACGATAATCCGGGTTTATGGAAGCATGAACCTAAAAACCGCAGCTGAAGGGGTTGTAGGTGCGAATTTATTCGCACGAACAAAGGGTTATGTGCGGATAAATCCGCACCTACAGAGTCGATGCAATGCCCTGAACCAACAGGGTATTCATCATCAACTGCGGCTTTTAGCATGAACAGGATGCGGCAAGAAACTCGCCGCTATATTCTTTCAAAAGAAATCTTCTTCGCGTTGATGACGCACAGCCAGCACGGTCACAGTCTGGCTGTCCTCGATTTCAAACAACGCGACGTAGCCATTTGCACCAAAACTGATAATCAACTCGCGCAACAAAGGATGTTCCGGCGATGCCTTGCGGCAACTGAAGGGAAAAGTGCGCAGGAATTCAATGCCTTTGGCAATAGCGGAGCGGGCGCGTCTGGCGGCTTTTATATCCCGTTCCGCAAAAAAATCGAACAAACGTTGCAAGTCCTTCGCGGCGGCAGGCGCAAACCGGACCGTGTAATTCACTTGCGGGCAGCGGCCTTGCGCGAACGCGCCAGCGTGTTATCCAGCCCCGCCAGCACCTCGTCTGCCGAAACATATTTACCCGTCCGGCGCGCCTCATCCCGCGCCGCCAGCCCGCGCGCGACAAACTCCTGCTGCAACGCCCGGCGCTGGATGTTGAATTGGATCGCCTCCAACACAAAACCGGAAAGCGTCTCGCCTTCCATCAGCGCGGCCTCAGCAGCGGCACGCACCTCCTCGTTCACCCGCAGCGGCGGAATAGTGGAAGTTTTAGTCACAGTTTTCATCATCCCCTCCTCTTTGCATTACAGATGCGATGCAGTATCGCCCCAACCCGTTGCAAATGCAAACTACCTGACAACCACCGTCCAACGAGCATGGCAGTAGTCACCACTGGCATCGTAGGAGCATGCCCTGCGTGCGATTGTGCATCATTCAATGCCATGCATTGCGCAATATATTCGCCCCGATGTATCCTCACCGCTCAGGCGCGGAAATAAAGAAAGCCCAGCAGGTTTCCCCACTGGGCTTTCGGATACAGAATCCTTGAAAAAATGGCGACCAAACCGTCGGGATAACCACCGGCATCCCGCTTGCGGGGATTGACACAGCGAAAAATCAGCATGGGAGATTGGTAAATCATGGATCGCCTGCAACGTATCTATAAACTGCATCAGGCAGCTTCCTCTCGCCGCTATCCCGTATTCCGACCCGCGCGAACTAGCGATGGACATTCTCAAACATGGCGCTGATGTTGAGGTCATCTCACCCAAGCCGCTAAGGGAAGCGGTAATGCAGCGCCTGAAAACCGCACTGGCGCGCTATCGGTAAATCCAGTTTGCGTTAAAAACAACGATGATTTGGTAGGGTGCGTCACACGCACCATTGTTATACCAAAGGCGGTGCGTGTGACGCACCCTGCATTTCGCTTTTTGTTGCAAAATAGAACAAGTCCTCATCCTTTGTATCCGGCGGCCATGGATTTTACAAACGACCTCTGCTAACATGACCACTTGCTTATGACCACAAGGAGAAATGCCATGCAAATACCTGCGGCGGAATTCAAGACAAATTGCCTGAAAATCATGGATGCGGTGGAAAAGAACCACAACCCGGTCATCATCACCAAGCGTGGCAGGCCGGTCGCCAAGCTGGTTCCAGTGGAGCGTCCCGGAGCGAAACGCAAGCCATTATTCGGCTACATGGCAGGTGAGGCGACCCTGCTCGGCGATGTGGTGAACATGCCGAAGACCGTCTGGGAAGCCGATGTTGGAACGGAACCCAATCTCGCGGTAAAAACCCGCCGTGCGCGCTGATCCTTCCCTGCTGCTGGACACCCACATCTGGCTATGGTTGGCTTGCGGCGTGCGGGGAAAAATTAGCCCAGCCACAGTGCGGGCCATCGAACGGGCCGGACAGCGCCGCACCCTGTTCGTCTCCATCATCTCGGTGTGGGAAATCGCCCTGCTCGAAAGCAAACGGCGGATCGCGCTGCCGATGCCGACGCAAAAATGGGTGGCGCGCGCACTCGACAATCCCGAAATCAAACTGATTGGCCTCGACGCACCTGAAATTGCCCTGGATAGCTGCAACCTCCCGGAAAAATTTCACGCTGACCCGGCGGATCGTTTTCTGGTCGCCACCGCACGCGCCAGAAACGCCACACTGGTGACTGCCGACCAGCGCATCCTCGACTATTCAAAACTTGGCCACGTAAAGACCCTTGCCCCATGAACGACAAAATCCACATTCCGGTTTATGCCGAAGAAGAACTCGCAGTTTCGTAGGTTGGGTTAGCGCAGCGTTAACCAATGACTTGGCCGTCGTCTTTTGACGGCCTAGTCAGATGGCTATGCAAAGCTACCCAACATCATATACAGGCAACGAAATGAACGACCCGATTGAACTACCAACCTACTACGACGAAGACCTCGCCGAACTCAGCCCGTTCGAGCTGACCGACCTTCTCATCGAAGACGAAGACCGCGTCCCGCGCAACGTCATCGACGAATGCGCCCGGCACAATGAAGCCATGGTCGCCCACCTGCGCATGCTCCATGAAGACGGTTATCTCTGGCTGCCCGATGCGAGCCGCGGCGAATGGTGGCTGCGCCTGCACGCGGCGATGATCCTAGGGCTGATCCCGGCGGAATCCGCCGGATTGCTGCTGGCGGAACTCATGCGCCGCATGTCGCTGGAAGACGAAGTTGATTTGCAAGACTGGCTTTCCGGCTACTGGCCCGCCCTGTTCCGCAACAAACCGGAAAGCGTGCAGCCCGCGCTGCGTCAACTGTGCGAAGACGGCAAACTGGGCCGGTACATGCGCACCAATGCCTTCGAGGCGGTGATTGAAACCGCCTCGCGGCAAGGCGGCGAAACGCTAGAACAGTCGCTGGCCTGGCTCGCAAAAATTGCAGCGAACGAGAACGAGGACTGGGAATGCCGCCTGGGCGCCGCCAATATTTTGCTGGACTTCCCGCGCGCGCAATACCGGCCATTGCTGGAAAACCTTGAGGCGCGGCAAACCGGCTGGGGCAAACACTTCGACAGGCAAGAGATAGAGCAAGCCTACGCCGGACAACCCGATGCCCCCCAATGGGAACGCTTCGCGAACCCGTGGAAATTCTACGAACCGGAAGCCATCACCGAACGCCAGCAGCGCTGGCGGGAAGAAGACGCAAGGGACGCATTGCAGGATTCCCATGAAGACGAGGACTACCCGGACTTGGATTTTCAAGAACCTTACGCCCGCCCCGAACCCAAGGTCGGACGCAATGACCCCTGTCCGTGCGGCAGCGGCAAGAAATACAAGAAATGTTGCCTGAAAACGGAACAAACACAGCCAGAAGACGATTTTCTCTGGCGCAGGATACGCCGCGCGATTGAAGGTTCACCCGCGCAACTGCTCAGCTTTGGCAGCAACCATTTCGGGCAGGAAGCTTTGCTGGAAGCATGGGATGAATTCATGCCGCTTTTGGACGATGAGCATGATGAGCCATTCACCCCCGACACACCGCACATGCCGATCTTCATGCCCTGGTTCTTTTACGACTGGGTGCCCGTCCCACACGACTCCTCAGTGAAACGTGAAGCGCTGGACGGGCGCACATTGGCGCGGGCGTACCTGGACAAGAAAGGCCGGCATCTTGACCCGCTGCGCGTGCGCTACATGGAGCAGTGCTGCATAGCGCCATTCAGCTTTTATGACGTCCTTTCGGTGCGCCCCGGAACGGGCTTTACCTTGCGCGATATTTTCACCGGCGAGGATACGGAGGTAACCGAACATTCCGGTTCGCAACAAACACAGGTTGGCGACATCATGTTTGCCAAGTTGGCACGTATAGATCAGGTGACGATGCTGGAAGCCTGCGCGCCGGTGATGTTTCCACCCACAGAAAAAAGCGCCATCCTCGACCTGCGCAAGAAAATCAATCGCCGCAAACTGCCGCTCACACCGGAACTGCTCAAAGAATACATTTACGAAATGCTGGGCATCTACCATGACATCACCGCCCGCCTGCTCAACCCGCCCATACCGCAACTGCAAAACACCGATGGCGATCCTCTGCTGCTCCACAAACTGATCTACGATCTCGCCTGTTCTCCGCGCGAAACGCTCGATTCCCTCAAACCACTCAACCTGACAGAAGACGCTGAAAGCATTCTCACCGGTGCGGAATTCGACCCGGCGGGCGAGCTGCGCAAAATCGAATTCGCCTGGGAAAAGCCCGACAACAAAAAGCACAAAAACTGGAACAACACCATCCTCGGCCATCTTCGCATCGAAGGCACAACCCTTACCGCCGAGGTCAACTCCGAAAACCGCGCGCAAAAATTCAAGGAGCTCATGGAAGAATTATTGCCCAGCAAGGCACGCTACAAAACTACCGTCATCGAATCGCCGCAAGCCATGCTCGCCCGGATGAAAAAAGAAGAAGGTTCGGCACAGGCAAAGCAACGTCAAAAAGAACAGGATGAGTTCAATAACCAGCCGGAAATCCAGGCGCAAATAGACGAATATCTGCGCCAGCATTACCGCGACTGGATCAACCAAAAAATCCCCCTTCTAAAGAACAAAACCCCGCTGCAAGCCGTCAAGACCCAGGACGGCAAAGAAATGGTTGAAGCGCTGCTGATGGAATTCGAGCGAAGAGGCCAACACACCACCCCGCCGCTCGACCCCGCCATCATTGCCGAGTTGCGGGAGAGGCTTGGGTTGTCGTAATGGCAACTCTAAAAATTCAGGTTTCGTCATTCCGGCGAATAGAGGCCACCATATAAAATGGTTGGCAGGCTCATGTTTTGAACCACCCACGGGTAATTCACTTGCTGACAGCCGCCTTGCGCGAACGCGCCAGCGTGTTATCCAGCCCCGCCAGCACCTCGTCTGCCGAAACATATTTACCCGTCCGGCGCGCCTCATCCCGCGCCGCC
>Ga0209000_1001767_pt1 | contig 13054 bp, 12 predicted proteins | sample RifGroD2_FD_183998 | JGI IMG/M metagenome (GOLD analysis project Ga0209000, IMG submission 183998) | Groundwater microbial communities from Rifle, Colorado, USA - Groundwater D2 (SPAdes) (version 2) | ecosystem: Environmental > Aquatic > Deep subsurface > Groundwater | place: Rifle, Colorado...
ACCGTCGGCGCGCACGCTTGAGCTGCAAAGCGATAACACCTCGCCGGTCAGCGCCTGGCAGGCCGACGGTGAGCAACTGGAACTCGCCGGAAAATTCTATCTTAGCGCCATTAGCAGGATAGCGCTTGAAAGCTACGACCCCGTAGTTTCCGAAGTCGCTTCCGGGGTGGAAGGCATTTATTACGGCATAGATGCCGCTCCCTCGGGCAAGTATGCGGCGCCGTTCGGCCTGGCCGAGGGTGTAAGAACGTTGAATTTCAGCGCCAGGGACAATGTGGCCAACGTCGAAGTGGCTAAGTCCACTGTTATCTATGTGGACGGGACCAAACCTGTGACCGAACTGTCGGTTGCCGGCGACCAGTACCGGAGCGACAAGGTTTATATCAGCACCCGCTCGGGGCTAATGCTCGCCTCAATGGACCCCTTGGTTAACGAAGTAGCCTCGGGCGTTCGGGAAACCAGCTACGCCGTGGACGGCGGAACCTTTGCCGCCTATTCACTGTTCAATCTGTCGGCTGAAGGTAAACGTGTAGTGTCGTTCTATTCGGTGGACCAGGTGGGCAATGTGGAGGCGGTGAAGACCTCGGAGTTGTGGGTGGACGCTACCGCGCCCGCGACAGCGCTGGCCATAACAGGCGCCCGGCACGACGCCGACGGCTTTATTTATATCACCAGGGATTCCGGCATAGTGCTGGCCGCCGCTGACCCCATAAACAGCGAAACGGCTTCCGGCGTGCTGCTGACCAAATACAGGGTGGACGGCGGCAACTGGCAGGTATATGCGGGCAGCTTCACCATAACCGCCGAAGGCCGGCACACGCTGGAATATCAAAGCCTGGACCGCGTGTTGAACACGGAAACCATAAGAACGGCCGCGTTTGCCGTTGATAATACGCCGCCGGCTGCAAGTATAACCCTGGGCGAGCCCAAGTACGAAGCCTTCGGGCTGCCGCTTATAACACCGGAAACGTCGGTCAGCCTTGCCGCGGCAGACATTGTGTCGGGCGAAGTTGCCTCCGGGCTGGCGCGTATATCCTACGAGCTTATCGCCGTGGCGGACGGAAGTTCCGAAGTCAGGGATTATACTGAACCATTCAAGCTGGCGCAGGGCACCTACGATATCAGGTTTTGGTCGGTGGATAAAGTAGGTAATATTGAAGCCTACAAGCAGCTGCGCCTAGCGGTAAGCACGCTGCGCGACGGGGCCCTGGCCGCGGTCGCTGGCCTTGACCTGTCCGGCACGGCAGATATCGCGGGGGCAGTTAGATCCAACGCCGTGGTTTCGGTAAGCGGCAGCGCGCGGATATTCGGGGACGTGACGGCAAGCACTATAACCCTGTCTGGGACCAAGGCGCAGATAACCGGCCAGCAATTGAGCGGCGCAACGCCCCTGGCCGCGGAGCCTATACTTCTCGCGGTCATAAGCACGGCTATAACCGGGGTAGTGGCTGCCGAATATCTTATGGACGGAAAGCTTACCGTTGCCGCTCAGGCCGTGCTGACCCTATCCACCGGGACGTACTACGTTAAGGGCATCGAACTGTCCGGTGGCAGCGAGATTCGCGTCAACGGGAAGGTGGATATCTATGTCGATGGGGATATCACCATCAGCGGCGGCAGTGCGCTTAACGCCTCGGGCACGGCTTCCGGCCTGAATATATTTGTCGGCAAAATATCCAGCATTACGTTCACCGGCGGCGGTAACTTTGTTGGCGTGGTGTACGCGCCGTACTCGCATCTGAAGCTGGCGGGCAACGCGCTGCTGGGCGGCCATTACTTCGTGCGCAGCGCGGCTGTAAGCGGCACAGGGAACTTGGTGCAGGCCGGCGAAACGCTGCCCGCGGCGGTTCCCGTAGCCGGCGGCGGCAAAAAAGTCAGCGCTTTGTCGTCTGGCAGTTCCTATTCCGTGCTGGCCGGCCCCGACCCCGAGTTCAAGCTGGGCGAGGTTTATGTCTATCCCAACCCTGCCAAGAACGGCCAGGCCCCCACCATCCACCTGGAATGCGGCATAGCCGACAGCGTGAATATCAAGATCTACACCGTCAGCGGCCGCGAAGCGCATGAATATACCATAACCAGCGCCCCGGTGGTGCTGGACGACGGCAACGGCCTCAGCTACGCCTATGAATACGCCTGGAACGGGCGCATCCCCAGCGGCGTCTATTACTACTTCATTGAGGCCGAGCGGGCAGGCCGCAAGATAAAAAAGACCGGCAAGTTCGCGGTGGTCAGGTAAGGGGGGGAGATATGAAAAACACAAACACCCCTGATATGCTCAATCGCGTGGTCTACCTGCTTTCAAGGCCTTGGGCCTTTGGTGCGGCGCTGCTGTTCCTGCTTATCCCTTCAACAACTATCAGCTCTGCCCTTGAAAGCGGCGCTGAGTTCCTGCGCATAGACACTGACGCGCGGGCCGGGGCCATGGCCTCGGCGGGCGCGGCTTCGGTCTCCGGGATAAGCGCCATGGCTTACAACCCGGCTGGCATGGTTTCCATAGGTAAAGGCGAAGGCACCATAAGCCACAGCGCCTGGTACCTGGGCTCGGCGCACGACTTTGTGGGCGCGGGGTTCACCGTGCCGGGGTCAGGCGGCTGGCGGGCAGGTGTAAGTTTTAACCGGCTGTCGAGCGGCTCCATGGAAGGCCGCGGCGCTAACCGTACACGTACCGGCGGCTACAGCGCTTACGACCAGGCGGTGGGCCTAGCGCTGGCCCGGCAGTACGGGGCGTACAGCGTGGGCGGCACGGTGAAATATATTGAAAGCTCTATAGCCGGGGTTAAGGGAACAGGCTATGCGGTTGACCTGGGCATGAAGCGCGCACTAAAAGGGCTGCCCGCCAGCGTCGGTCTGTCGGTGCAGAACCTCGGCCCCGGGATAAAGTATATTTCACAGCGGGACCAATTGCCTTTAAGCGTAAGCGCCGGTATAATGTTCATGCCGGTAGCCGGATTCATGCTTAACTTGGACGCCCGGCGTTACGTGTACGACAAGTATACTGCCTACAGCCTTGGCACGGAGTACGCGCTGTTTGGCGGGCCGGGGACAATGTCCGGGCTGGCGTTGCGAGGCGGTCTGCTGGGCGGCAATGGGGAAAGCGCTGCTGGCGCGTTCACGGCGGGTGCGGGCATAAAAGTGATGAACGCGGACCTGGACTATGCCATGTCGCCTGAGGGCAAGCTGGGTAGTGTGCAGCGGATAACCTTAAAAAAGAAATTCTAACGACGGTCTGTGCTGCGCGGCGGGAGAGTGTTTTCACTCTTTCGCCGCGCTTCGTTTTTACCGGTTGCCCGCTCCCGCCGCTATGGTGTAAACTCTAGCTATGCCGCAGGCTTATTTTGATGCCCACGACCATCTGCAGAACTTCGGTTCCGACGCCGAGCTGGACGCCGCGCTGCGCGCGGCCGAGGCCGCGGGCGTGCAGGGCCTGCTCTGCTGCGGCACCGCCCCCGACGACTGGGCCCGGGTGCTGGAGCTGGCCGGCAGGTATCCGGCGATACGCCCGGCCTTCGGCCTGGTTTTCCGCCGAGGAGGGTTGGCTGGAGAAGCTGGAAGAGTTCCTGCGGCGCATGCCTTCCGCCTGCGTGGGAGAGATAGGCTTGGACGCCGCCAAAGGGCTGCCCGGCCAGGAAGAAAATTTTGCGCTGCAGCTGGCGCTGGCCGGGCGGTTCCGCCGCCCCGCCGTCATACACTGCGTGGGGAGCTGGGGCCGGCTGCTTGAACTCCTGAAGAAAGCGGACCTGCCCGCCTTCATGCTGCACGGTTACGGCGGTTCGCCGGAGCTGGTCAGGGAGCTGGCGGCGCTGGGCGGCTACTTTTCTTTCGGGGGAGAGCTGGCGGACCCGAAGCGGGAGAAGCTCAGGGCCGCGCTGGCCGCCGTGCCGCGGGACCGGCTGCTGTTCGAGACCGAGGCGCCGGAGCCGGGGCCCGACGGCCGGAGCGCCGGACCGGCTGACGTGGCGGCCGTGGTGGCCGCGGCCGCGGGGCTGCTGGGCCTGCCGGAGCAGAGCCTGGCGGACCTTTCATTCGAGAACGCTAAAAAATTCACCGGGGAGACAACATGAACGAAGACAGGCTGGCGCGCATACGCCTTATGCTCGGCGAAGAAAAACTGGAGCGGCTCAAGAACTCTTTTGTTACGGTGGTGGGCCTGGGCGCCGTGGGCAGCTACGCCGTGGAAGGCCTCGCGCGCTCCGGAGTGGGCCGGTTCAAGCTGGTGGACTTCGACGTGACGCGGGCCAGCAATATCAACCGCCAGCTCTACGCGCTGGGCTCCACGCTGGGCCGCCACAAGGCCGACATAGCCGGCGAGCGCGTGGTGGATATAAACCCGCGCTGCAAAGTAGAGGTGCTCAACCGTTTCGCCAACGAAGACACTTTCGAAGAGATCCTGGACGGGAACCCGGACCTGGTGATAGACGCCATAGATTCGCTCGGCCCCAAGGCCGGGCTGATAGCCGCGACTATAAAGCGCGGCCTGCCGCTGATCTCTTCCATGGGCGCCGCCCTGCGCACGGACCCGGCCGCGGTGCGCGTGGGGCCGATAAAGGAAGTTAAAGGCTGCCCGCTGGCCGCCAAGGTGCGCAACCTGCTCCGCAAAAGCGGCACCCACCTGGATTTTACCTGCGTTTATTCTCTGGAGCCGGTAGGGGAACTTAAAAAGCGCCGGCAGGTGGACCCCGAGACCCAGTATCACCGGGATCTTCGGCCTCATCATAGCCAACGCCGCCATCCTGCAGCTCTCCGCCGATAAATAAAAAACGCCCCGTCTTGGACGGGGCGGAGAGGCCGGCTTCCTGGCGGGCCGGCCTATTCCTTTATTTCGGAAACGGGCAGGGAGAAATAGAAAGAGACATATTTGCCCGGTTCGCTTTTTATCTCCAGCTCGCTGTTGTGCAGCAGCAGCATGTCGTTGCAGACCTTGAGGCCCAGCCCGAAGCCTTCGGAGGCGGCCTCGCCTTCCCCGGTCCTGAAAAACTCGTTCTTCAACTTCTTGAGATCCTCGGCGGCTATGCCGCGCCCGGAATTCTCTATATAAAAAGTAACCTTGCCGGTTTTTCCGCCTGACCTCTGCAGCCGGACCGACATCCTGCCGCCCTCGGGGGTGTATTTTACGGCGTTGCCGACCAGGTTGGAGACCACCAGCGCCAGCGCCTCTGGATCCGCGTCCACCAGCGTCCTATCCCTGGGCAGGTCCAGCGAAAAAGAGAGGCCCTTGCGCTTCATCAGGCCTTCCATGGCCGAGATCGAGCCGCGGACCAGGTCGCGCAGCGCCAGCGGCTTTTTCTCTATCTTGAATTTTCCGGCCTCCATCCGCGCCTCGTTGAGGACGTTCTTGACGAAGCGCCTGAGTGAGGTCCGTTCGTAGGCCAGGGCCTCGTAAAGGCCGGCCCGCGAAGCGTCGCCCTTTTGGGGCTCGGTCTCCTCCAGCATGAAGATAGCGGCGTCTATGACGGTGAGCGCGTTGTTGAATTCATGGCTGACGGTATGCACCATCGCCGATTTAACCGCGGCGGTCCTGCGTTCCTTGCGCACCAGGGAGCGCATCTCCAGCAGCAGGCCCAGCGCCGCCAGCGCCGCCAGGAAGATGAGCAGGAGCTTATGTTTGGTGGCGGCCAGGCGGGGGGCCATGGTCTCCGTGTTTATGGCCACGGCCACGGTGGCTATGCGCCGGTTGCCCACGGTAACCGGTTCTGAAAAGTAAAAGTAGTTCAGGCCGTCGGCGCCTTTGAAGGTCTGCGTCAGGGGGATCTTGGACCCCCGGGCGGCGGTCCCCTCGCGGCTGTCGTCCTGGTCCCCTATCCTTTCCGGGTCCGAATGGGAACGCACCCTGCCGGCCTGGTCCAGGACCACGGAATATTTCACGGTGTCGTCGATGGACAGCGTGTTGACGAGGAAATGCAGGGAGAACGGGTCGGTCTTCGGGAACATGGCCGCGCCGGCCCTTTTGGCGAAGATCCCGGTGCGTACGCGCATAACCTCGAAGACGGAATCGCGCGCGTCGCCGAGAATGAGGCCGGCGGTCCCGAGTATCAGCAGGATCACCAGCACGGAAAATATCAGGGAAACGTTGATGGCTATTTCCCTGAGCTTGGCGGCTTTCATGGGGTTTTAGGCCGGGGCGCTGTTTTGACGCCGATGCTCTTTATCTTTTCCCGCAGTTCGGCGGCGGGCGCATAGGAGGTGGTTATTCTGTCAATCTCGTCCAGGTGGCTCAGCGCGGCCGGCATGTCGTTGTTGCTGTAGGCGCCGACCGCCTTGTAGTACAGGCGTTCCACTGTTTTCTCGTCTTCGGCGGAGAGCCTGGCGGGCGCGGCTCTTTTGGCCGGGGCCGGCGCCGGGGCGTTGAACCAGTTCGGCGGCAGGCAAGCGCAGAGAAAAGCCGCCGCCGCTGCCGCGAGTAAATGTTTGAAAAAACGCATAATTATTAAAATCCCCAGTGCCTATATTCTACCTAACTTTTGGCGCCAAGCAGCGGTTAGTCGGCCGCGGGGGGGATGCTGAAATAATAATTTTCAGGGCAGCAGCTGGAAGAGTACCCAGTCCCTGTCGGACGCGAATTCGAAGATCCGCTTCGCGGGGAGGGTTTTCTTTATCTCCTCGTAGTCGCGCGGCACCGCGATCACCAGCGTCCGCGCGCCGCCGGCGGGCGCCTCCGCGGCCAGTTCTTCCGGGGTCATTACCTGTTTGGCCAGCTCCCTGGCGCTGTAGAAAACCAGGCCCTGGTTAAAAATGTAGATGCGCTCCTTGTAGAGCACCAGCCTGTCGGCGGGACGGGCCACCGTATTGACGGTGCGGTACAGCGAGATGAACTCGCTGGCCGCCTTGGCCGGCGGCACCGGCAGCAGCGCGGCCAGCAGCACTGCCAGGCCGAAGACGAGGGTCGCCCAGTGCTGGAAGTAGCGGAACCTGGCTTCGCTGATGAGCCTGTCCAGCGCGAGGGCCGCGAAAATAGCCGCCGGCACCAGCGCCGGCACCAGGTAGCGCACCCCGAAAACGCTGCTGACGGAGATAGCCGCCAGGATGGTCCAGAACCAGGGGAACAGGGCGGAGGCCGCCTCCCGGCCGCCCGGGCCGCGCAGCCCCTTTACGGCCAGCCACATGCCGTAGAAAGAAAAAGCGCTCCAGTAGAACATCCGGAACAGGTTCTGCGTGGGCCGGTAGAAAGGGTTCTCGTAGCCGGGCAGGCCGCCCTGCACCAGGGGCCCTATGCCGCACTGGGAGTTCAGGAATTCCAGGCCATGGGTAAAGTACTGCGGCACGGTCCAGGCGGCCACCAGGCCCAGGCCGGCCAGCAGCGAGCCGATGAACCAAGGGCCCAAAAGTTCTCTCCACCGCCCGGCCAGGACCAGGTAGAGTGGAACGATAGCCAGGGCGTACATGCCCTGCAGACCTTTGAAATAGTAGCCCAGGGCCACGGCCGGCCCGTAGAGCAGGTGGTACCGGGGGCCGCCGCGCGCGGCCTTCACCGCGCCGTAGACGCTCAGCGTCACCGCGAAGGTGACGGGCATGTCCAGCATGCAGCGCTGGGTGTAGCGCAGGAAGAAGAGGCTGGTGGAGAGCACGAACAGCGTCAGGAAGGCGACCTTGGCGTTATACAGTTCTTTCGCCGTCTTCCAGGCGAAGAGGAAGGTGAGGAAGCCGGTGAGGGCCGCCGGGAACTTGGCCCAGTACTCGTTCACCGAGAAAAGTTTAAAAAAAACGGCCTCGAGCCAGAAGTAGAGCGGCGGCTTCAGCCAGTTCACGGCGGTGCCCTCGTGCATGGTAAACCAGTCGCCGGTCTGCAGGATGGAGGCGCCTATGGCCGCGTGGGTCATGTCGTCGAGCTGCGGCAGCACGTAGGGCTGCAGCTTTACGAAACAGAGGATGAAGAGAAAAAAAAGATAGACCCGGGATAGCAGTCCGCTGCGCTCCTCCGGAGGGAAAGACAGCCGTTCGTCCGGAGCAGCGGTCAGTTTTTTGAAGAGTTCTTTAAGCGCGTCCACGCGGCTATTCTATCATTTTTTCCCGGCGGGAGCGGGCTGCGCGGCCCAGGAGATTATGGCCGGTATTACGGAAGGGGTCTTGAACATCTCTACGCCGTGGCCGCCTACGGTCTCAAGGGCGTAGGCCGGCAGCCCTTTGCCCATGGCGGCCCGGTTCAGCGCGGTGGCGCTCTCCCAGGCATAGCCGTCTCTCCTGGCGGCGACGGTGAGCACCCGGAAAGACCGCGGCGCCGCAAAATAATCAGGCGTCCTGACGCCGGCGTAGCTGAGGCCGGGGGAGAGCAGCACCAGGGCCGCGGGTTTGAGCGCGCCCTCTGCCGCCGCCTTAAGGACCAGGTTGGCCCCTACACTGGCCCCGCAGAAGACCTGGCGCTCCGGCCCGACGCCCCGCCGCTTAAGCCAGGCCGCCGCCGCTTCTATATCCTTCGACGCGGCGTTCCAGCCGGCCTCGTTGAGCGAAGTGTAGCTCAATTTCTTTTCGTTACAGAGCGCGCTGTTGCCGTGCCCGCGCAGGTCCAGCGACAGGTAGCCGTAGCCGCCCGCCTTCAACTGTTTCTGAAAGGTCCCCCACTCGTTCTTATCCGACCCCAGCCCGTGCACATTAACAAAAACGATAGCTCCGGACGACGGCGCCAGATAAAACGCCTCGATCCTGCACCCATCCTCAGTATTGAATTTGACGGTCTTCTGCTGCGCAAAGCCCGGAAGTGTAACTGAAAGTAACGCAAGAAAAATGATAATACGCATAATATCTGGCGGGGTGGCTCATGAGTCACTTTGCATTTGTCATCCCCGCGAAAGCGGGGATCCAGTCTGGATTCCCGCTTTCGCGGGAATGCCGGATATGAATGGGTGTCCGGAATCACGTTCTGCTCGGATTGGCAAAACCGTGTTTTGCGTTCCGACCTGGCCGGGTCCCCGTTGAGGGAATTTTAATTAATCTTTCTCGTGGTGCTTCTTCCAGGTCAGGGCCAGCAGGATAATGGCCAGCACGCACGAGACCAGCAGCAGCTTAAAGCCGCCGTCCCAGCCCCACCGGTCCACCACCCGCCCGATCCCCACCTCGGCAATAACCGCCCCGAACATATACCCAAAAAAGCCGGTAAAGCCAGCCGCCGTACCCGCCGCCTTCTTAGGCACCATGTCCACCGCGCTTACGCCGATAAGCATCACAGGCCCGTAGATCAGGAAACCGATCACGAACAAGGACAGCGAGTCCACCCAGAAACGCCCGGCCGGGTTCTGCCAGTAGACGTACACCGCCACCGTGACGAACAGCATGTAGATCACCGACACCGGCCCGCGGCGGCCGTGGAAGAACTTGTCCGACGCCCAGCCCGCCAGCAGCGTGCCGGGGATGCCGGCCCACTCGTAGACGAAATACTGCCAGCGCGCCATGTCCTGCGGGCAGCCCTTCACCGCCGTCAGGTAGGTAGGCGCCCAGTCCAGCACGCCGTAGCGGATGACATAGACGAAAATATTGGCGATGGCGATGATCCACAGCGGCTTGTTGTTGAGCACGTGCTCGAACAATATCTCCTTCGCCGTCATCTCGCGCTCCGGGTCGGCCACGCCGGTGTCGGGGTTGTCGCCCGTATGTTCCTCTATGGACGGCAGGCCGCAGCTCTGCGGCGTGTCGCGCAGGAAAGTCGCTATCAGCACGCCCATGCCTATGGCCATCAGGGCCGGCACGTAGAAGATCAGGTAGAACGGCAGCTTTCCCTCGCCGGCGATGGCCAGCAGGCCGAATACGCCCGCCAGCGCCAGAGCGCCGTTGATAATGGGGCCCACCACGCCGCCGCCCACGTTGTGCGCCAGGTTCCAGACGGCGAACTTGGTGCCGCGCTCGTCGTCGGAGAACCAGTGGGTCAGCGTGCGCGCGCACGGCGCCCAGCCCATGCCCTGCGCCCAGCCGTTTACGAACCACAGCGCGAGCATCGCCCACAGCGAGCCTACCAGCGACGGGAACAGCAGGCAGACCATGCCGGAGAGGATGAGGCCGGTGGCCATGAAGTAGCGCGGGTTGGAGCGGTCCGAGACGTTGCCCATGACGAACTTGCTCAGGCCGTAGGAGACGGCCAGCCCGGTGGCGATGAGGCCCACGTCGCCCTTGGAGAAGCCGTAGTCGTTGATCAGGTAGGGCTTGGCGAGGGAAAAATTCTTGCGGACCAGGTAGAACCCGGCGTAGCCGAAGAAGATGGACAGCATCATCTGCCAGCGCAGCGCCTTGTAGCGGGCGCTCTGCTGTTCTTTGGGCAGGCGGGGGATATGCGCCGCGGGGCGGTAGAGGGAGAGCAGTCTATCCAGCATGTTGTCCTTTTAGGCGCATTCGGCGCGGTCCTGGCCGTCGGCTGCGCTGTCCTCCCTGCCGAAGGACAGGGCCAGGTTCATCAGCACTGCCAGCACAGTGCCGAAGGCGATGCCGGCGATATTTATGCCGCCGGCGGTAAAGCCTTTTACGCCCAAACCGGTGGCGACTATTATAGAGGAGCCGGCGATGATGAGGTTCTTGTGCGAGCAGAAATCCACTTTGGCGTCCAGCCAGATCTTTATGCCCATCATAGCGATCAGGCCGTAAAGTATTATGGTCACGCCGCCAAGCACGGGCGCGGGGATGGACAGGATGACGGCGCCGAACTTGGGGCAGAGCCCGAGCAGCACGGCGATGCAGGCCGCCGCTATGAAGTTGTGCACGCTGAAGACGCGGGTGATGGCCATTACGCCCATGTTCTCGGCGTAGGTGGTCTGCGGCGTGCCGCCGCCCATGGCGGAGACGAAAGAGGCGGCCGCGTCGCCCAGGTAGGCCCGGCCCAGATGGGGATTGAGGTCTCGCTTCATGTAGCCGCCGATGGCCTCGATATGGCCTTTGTTCTCAGCCACCAGCACCACGAAGACCGGGGCTATTACCAACACGGAGGACAGACTGAAAACGGGGGTAATGAACGGCGGCAGGCCGATCCAGGGGGCGGCCACTATGGCTTCAACCTGTTCCGGGCCTATGACGCCGAGGAACAGCGACAGCGCGTAGCCCACCACGACTCCGGTGAGGATGGGCAACAGGCGGAGGAAGCCTTTGAAATAAATAGAAACCGAGGCCGCCACGGTGAAGGTGGCCACGGCTACGGCCAGCCGCACGGCCTCCCCGCTGTTGGTCAGGCGGAAATCGGCGTTGAGAAAATTGCCCACGGCGGAAGAGGAAAGATTGAGGCCTATGATGGCCACCACGGCCCCGGTCACCACCGGCGGCATCAGCCGGTCTATCCACCGGGAGCCATAGCGCACGGTGGCGGCCCCCGCGAGCGCGTAGAGCACCGCGGCCGCGGCTATGCCGGAGAGGGCGAAAGGCACTTTCTCCGCCATGCCGCCGGTAACGGCCAGCACCGGGCCGATAAAGGCGAAGGAGGAGCCGAGGTAGCTCGGTACTTTCGCCCGGGTTATAGCGATGAAGATGAGGGTGCCTATGCCGGAGAAGAAGATGGCCGTCTGCGGGTTGAACCCCATCAGGATGGGGGCCAGCACGGTGGCGCCGAACATGGCCACCACGTGCTGCAGGCCCATCGGCACCAGGCGTGAAAAAGGGAGTTTGTCTTCGGGATAATAGGTTTTCTGCATAAATTCAGACGCCGGCGTCGTGGTGGCCCGCCGGCGGGCGCAGGTTCTCCAGCTCCATGGCCAGCTCCTCCGGGACCAGGGCGAACACCTCGCTCCTGGCGGAGGTCTTGTCGCAGCGCATGTCTATGGTCACCGTGATGATGCGGAAATCCTGGTTGAGCTGGGGGATGCGGGTAAATTCGGCGGCTATCGTGTCGAGGCCGCCTTCATCGTAGCGGGGCATGGCGGGGAAATGGCTTTTTTTGACCGCGTTGAGCAGGGTGTTGAGCAGGGCATTGAGGACAATGTTGCCCAGTTCGGTCAGCATGATCTCTTCGGCCGGGGCCGTGGCCGCGCCGTGGGGGAAGGAATGCCCGGTGAAGCATTGCGAAACGCACGCTATGTCCGCCGGGTCGAAAAGCATGGCCGTGGCGAAAGGGGACGCGCCTTCCAGCGCTATATAGACCGCCGTCGCCGGGTTCTTGAAGTCGTGCCGCTTAAGCGCGTCCCTGACGGAACCGTAGGACACCCGGGCGCTTTCCACCTGCCAGGTGCCGGCGGAAACGCGGGAGATCCTCTGGAGGCATTTGGCCACGCTCAGTGAAGCAAGGCTTTCGAGGGCTATGCTGGGGTGTTGGTCCATCTTGTCAGGGGAGGCTTTTGAGCAGCGCTTCCAGCTCGGCGTACATGAAAGGTTTGTGCAGTACGCCGGCCGCGCCTTTTTCCGCCAGCTCGCGGCTTATGATGTCCTGCTGCACGGCGGTCACCATAACTATCCGCGGAACGGGGTCTATGGCTTTAAGCTCGCTCAGCACCTGCAGGCCGTTGCGACCGGGCATGATCAGGTCCAGCAGCACCAGTTCCGGGCGGTTCGCGGTGAACTCCCTTACCGCCTCGTCCCCGTCGCCGGCTTCGCCGATAACCTCGTGGCCCATTTCGGTCAGGAGATCTTTGATCATGCTCCTGGTCATTACGTTGTCGTCGACTATAAGTACTTTCATATGGGTCTCCCTGCTGCCTCTCCCTGACGCTTCATTTATGATATAAAAAAATGCGCCGCACGATTAGTATTATATTTAAAATAGGCCGCGGTTCTTTTAGTAGAATTTAAGCGGGATGGGAAAATGTCTTTAGAAAACCGGCGCTCGAAACGGAATAATCATAACGCGGCCATAGAGATCTTTAGCCCGGAAGGCCGGCTGCTGGGGTTCGGCCGCCTGGTGGAGTATTCCAAAACCGGGGCCTCCTTCCAGGCCGAGTCGCGCCTGCTGGAGGGGGACCTGGTGCTGGCGCGCCTGCGCCTCTTCGGGGAAGGGATCATAGACGTCACCGCCAGGATAATCTGGCGCAAACCGGAAAAGAACGGCGTGCTGGTGGGCGTAAAATTCGAAACCGTCACCCGCAACTACTCCACCGGGTCGTTGTAGACCGTGGGGATCTGGTGGAGCCGGGGGTATTACCTCCCGAGCCCCTTGGGGAAA
>Ga0209000_1001774_pt1 | contig 13026 bp, 16 predicted proteins | sample RifGroD2_FD_183998 | JGI IMG/M metagenome (GOLD analysis project Ga0209000, IMG submission 183998) | Groundwater microbial communities from Rifle, Colorado, USA - Groundwater D2 (SPAdes) (version 2) | ecosystem: Environmental > Aquatic > Deep subsurface > Groundwater | place: Rifle, Colorado...
TTGCGATTGCTTTTGTTGTAGTAGTGCTATATCCAGAGGGGATATCAAAGTTAACATAATATATCTTATCGCAAGTTGTTCCTGCGGCCAGGGGCTTTCCCTGCTTGATGGTGTTTTCCGCCTGTTTCGTTGTTTTGTGGCTGCTGGGTTTGCCTGGCCGGTCGCGCAGGCTGGTCCGAGGACTTATGTTTGGTTCTTTGGGCGTCTTTCCCCGGCTTTTATGCTGCCCGGGATTTTATGTCTCTATTCCTGGATTTCTTGCTTTGGCTAATCTTTTGGCCGGCGCCTTTCCTGAAAGCCGCTCTCCGGCTTCCCTTTATTTGGCTAATTTTGAGGCTTTTAGCCAGGCTATTTCCAGGCCCTTGTCGGTTATCTGGTAGGCCCTGTTTCGCTTGGTTCCGGAGGCCAGGATCAGGCCTTCTTTTAACGCTTTGGCCAATACCCGGTCCAGCCTTTCCGGGACATAACCGGAGACCTTTACGGCTTTGGATAGGGCCAGGGCGCTGATCTCCTGGCTGCCTTTCAGCTGTCTTTCGGCGGCCAAGATGAGTAATGCGGCGTCTCCCGCTTTGACTCCTAAATGCTTGTTTTTCAGCGTGGTAAGGCCGTTCTTTGTGTCCGCCAGCGCTTCCCAATCCGGCCCTGAACCGGCTTCCGGACGCCTGGCTGCCGGCGCCGACTGCCCTGCCTCCGGGGTGTTCAGGCGGTTTATGAACCCGTCTTTTTCGCTTAAAATGAATTCCGCGGGGCCCTCTGCCTCGAACTCCGCTCCTGAGGGATATTTGATCCGAAGCTTGTAATTCATGGTCTTTTGCCCTTCTCCGAGCCTTTGTCTTTTTTGCCTTTATCGGCAACTGGTCGCTGTCTTATGTCATAATTCTAGCCTATAATTTATTATATGTCAACATATGGCAGTTATATGCTTATCATATGTCAACAAATGTTGATAACCTGTGGATAAAGACCTGGCTGAGGACGGTGTGTAAGGGCCCTGCCGGGCAAGTTTGAAGGGTACGGACCTGCCTATTCGCGGGGCTATATGGTCTTTCACGATAAGCAGCCGGAAAACAGCCTGTTATAAAGGCTCCTGCCGACTTTTTGGGCCTCAGTGGAGGCTGAATGGGTAGTCGTAATGGTATTTCTGGGGCCGGGAGAGGGGGAAGAGCCAATAAAAAACCGGCCTTAAGCCGGTAATCCTGTGTTTATTTCCCCCTCCCCCCCCTCTTTCGCGGGAGGCCTTAGAACCTGGCTGAAATCGCCGCGTAGGTGAGTTTAGCCTGTTTGCTCTGGGGGTAGAGGCCAAGCGGGGTGAAAACGGCGTAGACGGCGTTTACCTGCATGTTTTCCCCCATCGGGTAGGAGGCCTTGATATCCCATTCGCTGGCTATCTGGAGCGAACCGCTGTTCGCGTTTTTAGAGGCGCGGAACTTGTAGATGTCCGCTGAGATCACCAGCTTCTTGTAAGGAAGGTCGGCGCCGAAATTTATGATATTCAGTCCTGAAACTCCGTAAGGCAGGCCATTGGCCGTGGAGGAGGTCTTGATAAGATCGTAAAGGCTGGCCCCGGCTATGGCGCCGTAGCCCTTTCTTTCCAGGCCGCTGAACTTGCCGCCGAAGGCCGGGAAGAAAGCTTTGTCCGTGCCCGAGCCCGTCCCCGGGTTGCCGCTGGACCTGCCGTAGGCCAGGCGGATCTTCGACTGGCCGAAGAAAGAGATGTCCTGGGTCCAGGAGCCTTTCATCATGAAGGCGTGCGCTTCGTACTTGCCCGTGCCGCCGCCGTTCTTTTTGGCGGTGCCGCGCTGCACCACCGCCTCGCCGTCGAAGGTCAGCTGTTTCTGGCTGAGGAAATAGCGGACGCCGGTGAACTTCTTGGTCTTGGACAGGGCGTCGAACATTATGTCCTGAGAGGCGCCGTCGTCCTTCTCCCAGAAATGGTAGACCTGCCACAGGCCTTCCGTGGACGGGTAGTAGAGCGCGCCGCCGTAGAGCTTGAAGAAGCGGTCGGCCAGGAAAGGCCTGAAGGCGAAGAGGTCGGCCTTCAGCCTGCCGAAGAGGCTGTCGGCTTCGAGGCGGCCGCCGGGCAGCCCCAGGTCGTTTCCGGCAAGCGTTATGCCCTGGCCGAGCTGGAAGTCCTGCCGGCCGAAGGTGGCGGTCACGTTGGGCCGCATGAACTTGTAGATCCTGACGTAGGCGGAGCGGATGAACGGCGTGCCGTCGGAATTGGGCAGGCGGGCGACGGCGTCGGCGAACTGCGGGGTGACTACCGTGTTGGTGGAGGCCCCGGAGCCGATGCTCTGGAGGACTATCCCCACGTCCATCGTTGATTCCTGGGTCTTTTCCAGCTGTATCCCCTTGATCACGAAGCCGAGGGTGGCGTTCTCGGAAAAGAGCGGCTGCGAGTTGCGGAGATCGCCGTAGACCAGGTGCTGGTAGTTCCCGGCGCGGATCTCTACGTTAGAGGAGAGGTCGAGTTTAGTCGCGTGGGCCGCGGAGGTGAAAACAAGCAGGAGCGCAAGCGCCGCTAAGCGTGGGGAGTAAATAAACTGTTTATCAGGCCTTAACATTAATAAATCAATTATAACAAAAAAAAACCCGCCCGCCTTGCGGCGGACGGGCTCTTTTTGTTTCTCCTGTCAGCGTCTGTTAGAAGCTGTAGGTGAACTTCACCGCGGGGATGAAGTAGGACAGGTCGGAGGCGACCATGTGGTAGCGCACATCGGCGCCGAGCTTCATCTTGTCGCCCATGGGGAACATGATGCCGCCGCCGAGGTTGAAGCCGAACTCGCTGTCGGAGGCTTCCACGGTGGTGCCGAGCACGGTAGCTTCGGCGGTGACGCCGTACAGGCCCAGGCCGGCAAGGCCGAACACGGTGGCTTTGCTGCCGCCGAGGTCCACTTCTTTGGAGTACTTCGCGTAAGGCGTAAGACCCCAGGTCTTCACGTCGTAGTCGTAGTTGACCCCGAGCACGGTGCCGTCGCCGGAGCCGCTGGTGTAAAGGAAGGTTCCGCCGATGGACCACATGTCGTTGATCTTGTAGCCGTCGTAATCGAAGCCGAACGCTACGCCGCCGTCCACGGTGTCGCCTACGTCTCCGCCGGGCATCGCATAACCCAGCAGCACGCTGCCTTCTTTCTGCATCTCACCGGCGAATACGGCGGAGCCGCAAGCGGTGAGAACCAGAAGCGCTATTATTACTTTTTTCATTTGTACATTTCTCCTTGTTTTGTCGTAAGCCCGTTTCCGGGGCTTAGTTACGCGGTACTGCAGTCGCGTTACTACGCTCTTCCCGCTGAAGCTTCAGGCTTTGCGGTTAGGGCCAGCCCCTGTGGGCCTACGGCCTTGCTGGAACCCTTGCGGGCCCCCTTGGGAGAAGCGCCTTTAAATTGGCGCTCCGCTACCCCCTTATTATCCCCGGGGTTGACGACATCCCATTATTGCCCGGGATGCCTCCTTATTACAGAGCAAGGTAATTATTGCAAAAACGTTTTGGGGTGTCAACTAGATAACTATATTATAAGAGATTATATGTCTTATATGTAAAAAAGCCCGGCCATATAGTATGGTCCGGGCTTTTTTCGCGTCTGGCGCGGCAGCTTATTTAGCCGGAGCGGGAGGCTTAGGGGTCAGCCTTGCCTTGGCCTGCATGGCCCAGGAAGTGTCCGGGTAGAGCAGGACTATTTTCTCGTAGGTAGTCCTGGCCAAATCCGCGCCGCCGGAAAGTTCCTGCGCGCGCGCCAGGGAGGAGTGCACCTCCGGGGCGATGAAGTGTTCCGGGGTCTTTAAAAGGAAATCCGAATAGGATACCTGGGCGCCGGCGAGGTCGCCTTCCGCCTCTTTGCATTTTCCAACGCTGTAAATGGCGAAGGGCGCTACGTCCTTCGAGCTTGTCAGTTTCGAATATTCAGCGGCGGCTTCCTGGAACTTGCCCTGGGCGAAGAGCATATCGCCCTTGAAAAGGGTGGCGTAGGGCGCGGCGCTGGTGCTGCCGTAGGAGGACTCTATGGCCGCGAGCTGCTGCTGGGCCTGGGCGAAGTTCCCGCCGCCGGCCTGCTGCTGGGCTATGAAAAGGCTTTTCCAGGCGGTATCGCGCAGACCGCGGTAATGGAACAGGAAGTAGACCGAGAAGACTATTATGGCCAGCAGGATGACCACTGAGCCGATGAAGGTCTCGCGGTTCTTCTTTATCCAGCCGAGGGCGGTCTCGATCTTGTCGGGCGCCGCGTCGGGCGTTCCGCTGGCTATCCAAGTGTCTGAAGGCATAGTGTAACTCCTAAGAATAAAGGCTGAACTGAAAGCTGGTGCCCTCTAGAGGAATCGAACCTCTATTTAGAGTTTAGGAAACTCCCGTTCTATCCGTTGAACTAAGAGGGCTTCTACTAGTATCTTATCAAAGAATAGACGGGGCGGTCACCCATTTTGGCGCGGCCTTTGAGGAATTCAAGCTCTATCATCATGGCGACGCCGGCCACTTTGCCGCCGAGCTTCTCGACCAGCGCGCAGACCGCGGCGGCGGTGCCGCCGGTGGCGAGCACGTCGTCGACTACAAGTACTTTCTCGCCGGGCTTCACCGCGTCCTCGTGCATCTCCAGGGTGTCGGTGCCGTATTCCAGCGCGTAGGTGGCGGCCACGGTCTTATAGGGCAGCTTGCCTTTCTTGCGCACGGGCACCAGGCCGGCCCCGAGTTCGATCGCTATGGGCGCGGCCAGCAGGAAGCCGCGGGCCTCGATGCCGAGCACCTTGGTGATCCCGGCTTTCCTGTACTGGTCGGCGAAGTGCTTCGTCATCTCGCTGAAGGCCGAGGGGTCGGCCAGGAGCGGGGTAATATCCTTGAAGATGATCCCCTTCTTGGGAAAATCCGGCACATCCCTTATGATGGCCTTCAACCTGGCTTCGAGATTCCCGGCGGTCGTGGCTTGGTTCATATTCCCTCTATTTCTTTTTCGCCTTCGCCTGCACCCGCGGCGCGTAGGGTTTCGTGGGGATGGCGTCGCCCAGGATGTCCGTTTTCGTCTTGGGCTGCTGCCAGCCGGGCTGCAGGTTGGTATGGTCCGGCCTGCGGCCCAGTTCGATAAGGCCCATCTTCGCGGCCACGCGGCGCAGGCGCAGGAGCGCCCTTTCTTCTATCTGGCGCACGCGCTCGCGGCTGAGGCTCAGCTTCTTGCCTATATCGTTCAGCGTCATCGGGGTCTGCCCGGTGAGGCCGTAGCGGAACTCGACTATCATGCGCTCCCGCTCTCCGATCTCTACCAGCGCGTCCTTGAGGTCGTCGTGCAGGCGCAGGATGGAGATCAGGTTGTCGGGGGAAGCGGAGTCGGTGTCCCGCAGCGTGTCTCCGACGGTGTCGTCCATGCCGTCGCCGCTGGAGAGCGGCGTCTCCATGGAGGACAGCCCGGTGACGATCTCGGAGGCGTTCAGAGCGGTGCGCACCTGGTTGGCGTTCCAGTGCATGTGCTTGGCCATCTCGGCCATCGTTGGATCGCGGCCCAGCTTGCCGTGCATGTTGTCCCACTGCTTGAGCCATTTGCGCAGCGCGGTCCAGGCGTGCGGCGGGATGCGGATGGTCTTGGAATTTTCCTCGACGGAGCGGCGCACGTACTGCTCCACCCAGTAGGAGGCGTAGGTGGAGAAGCGGTAGCCCTTGCTGGGCTCGAATTTGTCGATGGCGTGGAGCAGGCCCAGGTTCCCTTCTTCGACGAGGTCCATCAGGTCGGCGCCCTGGTAGAGGAAGCGCTTGGCTATCGGGATGACGAGCTTGAGGTTCAGCTCCATGATGCGCTCTTTGGCGCGCCGGTCGCCGCGCTTCACGCGCTTCCAGAGCTCGTGCGATTCCTCGCGGGAGATCTTGTGGTCGATCTGGCTGATCTTGCGGATATACTGGTTGGTCGAGTCGATATTTATCGCGCCCAGTTTTTCTTTTTCCGCCGCGGGGCCCTTTTCCTGCTTCTCCTGGGGTTCCGCTTCCTGCTCTTCGTTCTCTTTTTCTTCAGCCATTTTGCCCTCTTTTAAACCGTCGGTTTGATGTAAAAATCTTTCTTGGAGCTTTCCTGGTCCAGCATCTCCTGCGTTTCGGCCTTGTCCACCCTGGCCCAGGGGTGCCCGGTCTTTATTTCCTTAAGGAAGCCGTCCAGCGCCGGTATGCCGCCCTGCGCTTCCCCCTCCACCGAGCCGTCCGTGGTATTGCGCACCCAGCCGGCTACGGCGTGCTTTTCCGCCGCTTCCTTTACGAACCAGCGGTAGCCCACGCCCTGCACGTTCCCGTAGATCCTGAAGCTTAAACGCATAAATTTATGTCCCGCGATATTTAGATAATACTAAAAAGCATATAGGGTGGCAAGGAGGTATTGACAAGGCAAGCGGCGAAGCCGGCGGCCGGCGGAGGAAGGTGTGCGGGGAAGAGGGAAGAATTTAAAATCGGGGCGGTGAGATTTGAACTCACGATCTCTCGCACCCGAAGCGAGCGCTCTACCAGCTGAGCCACGCCCCGATCTAAATTGAAAAGGATTCTGCTGAAACTTCTGCTGCCTTGATATTATACCAAAACATCCGCTGAAAAATCTCCGGCCCTGATCCCCTTCCCCGTTCCCGGTTCCCCGACTCCCGACCCCCGATTCTCGATTCTCGATTTTCGACTCTTATTCCCCATTGCCGGTCAGGAGCTGGATTATTTTCGCGGCTATGTCGCGCGCCGCGTGCGGCCGGGCGTGCCCGGCGAGGGCGCGCGAGGCCAGCGCCAGGGCCTGCGGCGCCGCCAGGTATTTCTTTATGAGCGGCGGCAGCTGCTCCGGGGAGGCGGCCGTCTCGGCCAGCCGGTGCCGGCGCAGGAAACTGGTGTTCCGCTCTTCCTGCCCTGGCAGCGGGGAGTAGATGATGAATGGTTTCGCCAGGGCCATGGTCTCCGCCAGGGTGACGCCGCCCGGCTTGCCGACCACCAGGTCGGCGGCGGCGTAGTAGAGGGCCGGGGAGTCGGTGAAGTCGACGAAGCGCAGGAACTTCCTGGAGTCCAGCTCCTTCTCGGCCTGGCGGCAGAGCTTGCGGTTGCTGCCGCAAAGCACCACCGCCTGGATCCTGCCCAGGAGCGGCTTTATCGCCTGCGCCGCGGAGAAAAGGTCGCCGAGGCCGCGGCTGCCGCCCGTTATCAGCACTGTGAAAAGGTTCGGCGCCAGGCCGAGCTCTTTCCTGGCGGCGGCTTTGGCCGGCTGGGGGCCGGTGAATTCCTTGCGCACCGGTATGCCGGTCAGGAAGATCTTTTCCTGCGGGGCTCCCTTTTCCCTCAGCGCCGCGGCCGCCGCTTTTTCCGGCGCGAAGTACGCGGTCACGCCTTTCGGCGGCCAGTAGCCGTGGGCGCAGAAATCCGTGAGCACCGAGAAAAGCGGCAGGCGCGCCAGGCCCCTGCTCTTCGTGATCAGCACCGAGGAGAAAGCCTGGGTGGAGATCGCCGCGCTTATGTTCTTCCTGGTCAGCAGGTCGTCGAGTTTCTTGGCCGAGAAGGGGAGGATGGATTCCCTTAAAGCGCTGGCGGCGAAGGCCACGAAGTCGTTGTCGTAGACATAGTCCCAGACGGCGGGGGTTTTTTTCAGCAGCTGCAGGTAGGTCCTCGCCACGAAGGGCCCGAAGTCCGGGTACACTTCCGAGAGGTCCACGAAGACGGGCTCGATGATGCTGGGCGGCAGGAATTCCGCCACGGCCTTGGCGGCCGCGTAATGCCCCGAGGGCTTCGCCCCGTAGATGAGCGCGACCTTCAAAGGGTAGCCCGGCTTTGCGATCTCCATAGGCAAATTATAGCAGAAAGAAAAAAGGGCCGGGACGCGAGCGGGCCCGGCGTCCGAAGACCCGGGCCCGCTGTCTCTCTATTACCGCGGTTCTCCGCCCCGAAGGGCGGAAATCATTTAAGCGCTTCCGCCACCTTGCCGACAAGCTTCTCCGAGGGCTTGAGCGTTTTCTCGCCGGGCTTCCATTTTGCCGGGCAGACCTCGGCCGGGTTCTTGAAGGTGTGCACGAAGGCTTTCATCTTGCGCGTCAGCTCCTCCATGTTGCGGCCCACGTTGTTCAGGTTCACCTCGGCCCCGGCCAGGACGCCGTCCGGGTTGATGATGAAAGTGCCGCGGTAGGCCAGGCCGCTCCTGTAGTCGTAGGCGCCGAGCGCCTGCGCCAGGCGGCCGCGGGAGTCGGAAGCCATGCGGTATTTCACGTCCTTAAGGAGGCGCTCCTGCGCCTGCCAGCCCATATGGGTGAACTTGGTGTCCGTGCTTACGGAGAGGACCTCGGCCCCGAGCTTCTCCAGCTCGGCGTGCTTGTCCGCCAGGTCGGCGAGCTCGGTGGGACAGACGAAGGTGAAGTCGGCCGGGTAGAACACCAGCACTGTCCATTTGCCGGCCTTGACCGCGTCTTCGAGATGGAACTTCCCGAATTTGCAGGCGACCGGATCGAAAGTCTCCAGCTCGAAAACCGGGACCTTGTTCCCGGTCGTGATCACTTCTTTTTTTTCTTCTGACATGATATTTTCTCCTTTTTCCCCGCCTTTTTGCCGCAGGCCGGGCATACTCCGTAAAATTCTATATTGCAGCGCAGTATCCTGAAGCCGGCCGGGGCGCGCCGGGGCAGCGGCGGCCTGGCGGGCGCTTCCAGGTCCGCAATGGCCCCGCAGGTAACGCACATCAGGTGCGAGTGGCCGCTGGTGCAGGGGTCGAAGCGCGAGCGGGCCGGGTCGATCTTTATCTCGGCCAGCTCACCCTGGGAAAGCAGGGACTGCAGGGTATTGTAGACGGTGGCGAAAGAGAGACCCGGGAATTTCCCTGAGACGCCGCGGTAGACCTGCTCCGCCGAGGGGTGGCGCTTGTTGCCGTCGAGGTAGCGCAGGATCCCGGCGCGCTGGGGCGTCATGCGGAAGGCCGGCTTTTTTTTCTGTTCTGTTTTCATATTAGAATGATTCCTATGTAATAAAGAATACCAGATAAGAACCATTCTTGTCAAGGCTTTTCCCGTAAAAGGTATAATATAAGGAGAGGTGACGATATGAAAGCGACCATTAAAGTGAAAGGGATGAGCTGCGGCGGCTGCCGCGCGGGCGTGGAGAACGCCCTTAAGCGGGTGCCCGGCGTGTCCGCCGTGGAGGTGAGCCTGGAGGCGGCGCAGGCCGTAGTGGAATTCGACGAAAACAAGGCCGCCCTCAAGGATCTGAAGGCGGCCGTGGTGAAAGCCGGTTTCTCCGCGGAGTAACTATTCTTTCGGCTCTTCCAGCCTGCCCATGAACAGGATCAGGCCGCTTTTCGCGTCCTCGATGAAGAACAGGAAAGGCCTGTCGGCGCGGAACCTCAGCATGGCCATGGGCATGCTCTTCACGCCCATCGCGATCCCGGTGGCGGCCGCGGCCTCGGTGCCCTCCTCGTTGACTTCCACGAAAGCCTTGTGGAAAGCCGTCTGGATATAAAGCTTGTTGGTCCCGTCCATCGCCGAGAAGTCCGCCGCCCCCTCCGTGAAGGCCGCGGGCATCCCCAGCTCGGCCAGCGCGTCGTTCAGCCTGTAGCCCGTCTTGAAAGTGAACCTGGGCAGGAAAACCTTTACCTTCTCTTTCTGCAGGCCCCCGCGCAGCGCTTCCAGCTTTTCGGCCGTCAGGCCCTTCTCGATATCGGCCAGCGTCTTCCCCTCGCGCGGCAGCAGCACCAGCATGGAGAGGCTCCCGCCTTTATAGGGCAGCCGCAGCGCCTGCAGCTCTTCGTTCTCGGCGTACCCGGCGTTCCTGGTTCCGGGCGAGGCCATCATCTTCACTTTTACTTTTTCCCCGTCCGTCTTCGTGAAGTCGGCGTCCGCGGTCATGTCCCTGCTGAAAGACTCCAGCCAGGTCCCTTTGAAATAGACAGCGTTCACCAGCACCAGGCGGCTGAGCGGGTTGAGCGCCCCTTTCGGGAACAGGTCCTTGATCTTCCCCTTCGTCTCTTTGGCGGTCCAGGAATTTATCTTTTCCCGGGCTTCCTCGGTCTTCGCCTTGAAGTCCACCTGGTTGGCCTCGGCGCCGTAATTTGCGCGCAGGGATTTTATGTAGGTTCCCAGGAACGGGTAGCCTTCCTGCGCCCAGAAAGAATTCGCCTGTTTGAACTCGGCGCCTTTCGAAGCTTCCGCCAGGGCTTGCTTCAGGGCGTTCTGGGAGTCGCGCAAATCCCCCGGCTGGGCCGGGAAGGAGAAGACCGACGCTATCTCTTCCTTGGTTTTGCCGCGGGCGCCGGTATAGGCCATGGCGAAGGCCGTGCGGATGCTGTACGGCGAGAAAAAAACATTGCCGGGCTTGGCGGCTTCCTTGGAATAGAAGCTGAAGGCTATAGCGTTGGCGCCGGTGGCGGGCGGCGGGGTTTTGACCGCTTCTTCGGCCATGATGCCGGGCGCCAGCGCCGATATCAGTATCCCTGTGAATATTATTTTGCGGTTCATGTTATTCTCCTCTGACCCGTTCCTACGTGGATATTCTACAACAAAAAAGCCGGAGGGCAATAAAAAACCAGCCGTTCGGCTGGTTTCTCATTCTTTATTTGGCCGTCTGATGCGCATAGCGCTTGTTACGGCATAAACACAGTTTTAACTCGCCTCATCGGGGCGGCGGGAATCGGACCCGCAGTCTCTCGCACCCCAAGCGAGCGCTCTACCATTGAGCCACGCCCCGGTGGGGCGAGTCAAAACTGAATATTTATTATAGCAAAAACGGAAGCGGGGAAAGGCGCTACAGTTCTTTTATCAGCTCGCGAAGCTCTTTCCTGACGTCCTCAAGCAGGTCGTGCTTGGCGGTGGCGGTAGCCGCGCTGGCTTTGACGGCCTTTTTCTGGCGCTTCTTCGCGGCCAGCGCTTTGCGCGCCCCCTCGAGGGAATAGCCGTTTATGAAAACCAGGTCCTTTATCTGCAGCAGGGTGTCGATGTCCGCGCGGGTGTAGCGGCGGTGCCCGCTGGCCAGCCGCAGCGGGCGGAGCAGCCTGAATTTCTGCTCCCAGTAGCGTATGGTGTATTCAGGCACCTGCGCCTTCCGCGAAACCTCCGCCATCGTAAAATAAGTCTTCTCGGTCATCTCTTGTTGTTGATTCTCGATTCTCGATTACATCCCTATAGTAAGCTTCTTCGACGGCTTGAAGCGGATGCTCTTGCGCGGGCCCACCATCACGCGCTGGTTGGTCTTGGGGTTGCGCATCTGGCGCGGCATGCGCTCCTTCACCTTGAAGGTCCCGAAGTTGGAGATCACCACTTTCCGGTTCTCGCGCAGGGCTTCGCCCATGATCTCGAAAGTTTTGCAGACGGCCATCTTGGCGTCTTTTTCCGTGGTGAGGTGCTTGGTGAGCTCCCTTATCAGGTCAAGTCTGTTCATCGTCTTCCTCCCCCTCCTGGTTCTCTTCGCTTTCTCCGTCCCCCCCGGGCTCGTCCTGGCCGCGGCTGTGGAGCTGGCCGATGATGTCGTTAGGTTTGAGGTTCTTCAGGTCCGCCTTGAACTTCACCACTTCGTCCTCGGTGATGGGCTTGCTGAGCACCTGGGTCTTCTCGAAAACGTTCTCGTTGATGAAGATGGGGCAGCCGAAGCGCACCGCCAGCGCCACCGCGTCCGACGGGCGGGAATCGACCAGGCGCATATTGGAGCCGTCCGGTTCCGCCAGGTGCAGCTGGGAATAATAGGTGTTCTCCACGATGTCGGTGATGGTCACGCGCTTCACGGTCAGGCCCAGGGTCTTGATGACCGAGAAGATCAGGTCGTGGGTCATGGGGCGCGGCGAGGGGTAGCCGGAGAGCCTGATGGCGATGGCCTGCGCTTCCATGGGGCCGATCCAGATGGGCAGGATGCGGGTGCCTTCGGTCTCGTCGAGGAAGATGATGGATTCGGTAAGGCTGGTGGCTATGGAGTAAATGCGGACTTCGACTTCCGCGCCCGGGGTCTTTTCGTCCGTCATTTGGTTTTCTCCCCGGGCCCGCCGGCGCCGCGGTGCTTGAAAGAAAGCTCGGCGCCTTTGAGTATGCGGCGTATGTTAGAGATATGCGTATAAATTATCAGCACGCAGACGACCAGCGCCAGCAGCGTGAACGGGCGCTGCGGCCCGGTAGCCAGGAAGTAGCAGAGCGCCGGCAGCGCTATCGCGGCCGACATGGAGCCCACCGAGATATGATGCGTTATCGCCACGGCTGCGCCGAAGACCACGAAAGCGCCGGCCGTGGGGACAGGCAGCAGGGCCATGAACACCCCGGCCGCCGTGGCTACGCCTTTACCGCCGTGAAAGCTGAGGAAGGGGGTCCAGATATGGCCGGCAATGGCCAGGGCGCCGGCCGTTACCGGTATCCACCAGTGACCCCTGCTGAAGTCGGCGGAGGCCTCGATGTAGAAGAAGTATTTGGCCATCATGGCCGGGGCGAACCCTTTAAGGAAGTCCACGGTGAAAGTGATAATTCCCGGCCATTTCCCCAGGGTGCGGTAGACGTTGGCGGTGCCGGGGTTCCCGGAGCCGTGCTGGCGGATGTCTATCCCCTTTATCCGGCCTATGATGTACCCGGTGGGGATGCCGCCCAGCAGGTAGCTTGCCAAAAAAAGCAGGCCGATATAGGTGTTGGTCATTGTTTAGATTATATAAAAAAGAGAGGAAGCAAGGCGGCGGGAAGGCCGGCCGGACGCCTTCACTTAACGCTCAGGACTTTCTTCTTCATCCGGGCGTAGTTCTCGGGGGTCGCCTTGAATTTAAGCTTGACCCCTTTGGCGCCGTAGGCGGCTTCCGTGACCAGGCAGGCCGAGTAGAGCTCTTTGATCAGGCCCTTCGCCCCGGGCGGGATGGTCAGCTCGTATTCCCCCCAGCGCCGGGTCAGGGCGCGCTCGCTGGCGGCCAGCAGGTCGTCTATCCCGGTCCCCGTGAGCGCCGAGACCAGCACGGGGCGCAGGCGGTCCGGGGCCCAGGCCGAGACGGAGGGGTCTTTCACCGCGTCGCACTTGTTGAAGACGTTTATGACGGGGATGTCCTTAACCCCCAGCTCCTCGAGCGTGGCTTTGACGGCCTCGTGCTGCTGCTTCGCTTCGGG
>Ga0209000_1001775_pt1 | contig 13021 bp, 12 predicted proteins | sample RifGroD2_FD_183998 | JGI IMG/M metagenome (GOLD analysis project Ga0209000, IMG submission 183998) | Groundwater microbial communities from Rifle, Colorado, USA - Groundwater D2 (SPAdes) (version 2) | ecosystem: Environmental > Aquatic > Deep subsurface > Groundwater | place: Rifle, Colorado...
CCGATCTGATCTTGCTGCTGTTTGCCCTGGCGGTTGTGCTTGGTGGCTTCTGGCTGCTGAGGTTTCTCTCCCAGCGCTTTACGGGGCTGCCCGGGGCCCAAGAGTAAGCGCCGCGGGTCCTTGCGCATACCGGAAGCGTCTGTTAGACTATTTACCAGAGGTTCTTACATTATGATTATCGGACGGTACTTGTGCCTGCTGGCTCTGGCCGCGCTGCTCGCGCCGCCGGTTGCCCTCTGCGCCGAAGGAAAAACGGCGTGGGGGGAGCGCGTCTCCGAGAACTACGATGTCTGGGCCTGGCTCTCCGAGTACGTCGGCGAGGACCAGGAAAGCTGGGACGAACTGGGCATAAAACAGCAGGAAGCCGCGCTGACCAAGGCCAAGGCCGGCTGCGAAAGGGCCGGCGCCAAGCTGGCCGCCACCAAGAACCAGACCGACGGCCTGGCCATCCTGGCGCTTGCCGAAGGGGACCTGGGGCAGATAGGCGTCTGCGTTAAGGACGGCGAGACCATTGCCGCCTCCCTGGAGGAGAAGAAAGCGCGGCTGGGCGCTATCCGCGCTAAAGCCCAGAAGGGCAAATATTTAGAAGCCGACATGCTCTGGATGAAGGAGAACGGCATAACGATGCCGCAGGAGGGGGCGGTGGCGGAGGAAAGCGCAAAAAAACAGGCCGACACCGCCAAAAACCAGAAGCAAAAGCACGACAAAGCCAAACAGAAGTACGGCAAGTTGAAAGACCAGGACGCCAAAGGCCTGGAACAATTGTATGACGGCGGCAAAAACTCCGGCGCCGCCGGAGAGCAGGCAACGGCGGCCGACCTTTCCGGCGCAAAAGGCAAGCACCTCGGCATGCCCAAGCCGGAAGCCAGGAAAACCGCCACCAAAAGCCTTACAGCCACCGCGCCGCCTACTTTGGCTGGTGCGGCTTCTTCCCCGGCGAAACCTGCCGCCGCGGCCCACAAGCCCGCCGCAAAGGAACCGTCCTACGTTCCCGACAGCCCGGCGGACCCTACCAGGTATTTCGAAGATCCCAAGGTGAAGACGGCCGTGGCCAAGGTTTGGGCCAAGGCGGAAGAGAAGCTGGCGGACCCCAATTACCGCAGCAGCACCTACACCAGCAACCCCATCGCCAAGGCCGTCTATAACAACCTGGCTTCCACCCGCGTTAAGACCGCCATGGCCGCCAACGAAATGATGATGGGCTACCGCTACGGCGGTGAGGCCGACGCCGTGGCTTTTGAGAAAGATTTCGGAGTCAGGCTCACCCAGAGCCAGATAGCCGACATAGACCATTTCTACTCGGGCGCCTCCTACTCCGCCATCCCCGTGGTGGGCGCGGTGGGCGGGGTGTTCTTTTCGGCCGCCTACGACGGCGGCCTGGACATCGCCAAGGGCCTGGTAAAGAACGGCAACGGCCGCGTGAAGTACAATGTGCGGCAGGTGGGCGTGGACGTGCAGGGCTGCGCCTTCGGCATGGTTCTTACCGGCACCGATATCGGCGAAGGCACGGCCAAAATGCTGGAGTGAAGATAGGGGACGCTGCTGAGTTTTTTAGTTGTGCGCGCCGCCGGGTAAGCCCGGCGGTTTTGTTTTATAGCGTCAGGGGCCTGAGCGATTCCGGGCTTTGCAGGTAATGGCGGAGCGGAGGCTGTCTTTCTCCCTGCATGTGGCCGGGGGTCAGCCCCGCTGTTTGCTGGTGCTGAAGCCCGCGGCCTGCAGGATGGAGGAGGGCTTGTGATCCTTGTACACTATGCGCCAGATGCAGTCTATCACCGGCGTCTTTATGCCGTGCCTGGCGCAGAGCCCGCGGGCGGTCTTTAGCGCCTCGAACCCTTCTACCACGGTCTTTATGCGCCGCTGGGCCTCGGCCGCGGGGACGCCGTGGCCTATTTCCCTGCCGAACCTGAAATTCCTGGACTTGGCCGAAGTGGCGGTGAGCAGCAGGTCGCCCATGCCGCTCAGGCCCCAGGCCGTGCGGTTCTTGCCGCCCAGCGCCTTGATTATGCGGCGCAGTTCGGAGGCGCTCTCTATAAGGAAAGCCGCCTCGCTGTTCTTGGAAGCCTTGGACAGCCCGTCTATGATGCCGCTGCCCACGGCGTAAACGTTCTTCAGCGAGCCGCCCAGTTCGGCGCCCAGCCTGTCCTCGGAGAGCTCCAGTTTCAGCGGGCCGCCTTCAATAAGCTTGGCGGCTTTTTTTAATTCCTTCAGGTCCCGGCCTGCCAGCACCACCTTGGTGGGCGCGCCCGCGGCTACTTCTACGGCGAAGCTCGGGCCGGTCATTATCATGGTCAGGTTGCGGGCCTGCGGGATCTCTTCCTCGATGATCTCGCATACGGTCATAAATTTGCCCGCTTCTATGCCCTTGGTAACGGCTATGATATGCGGCAGCTTGCCTTTGAGCAGCGGCTTAATGGCGCGCGCCAGGCCCCGCACGTGGCGGGAATCCACGGCCATCAGCACCAGGTCCGGCGCCTGTACGGCTTTCTCTAGTTCGGTGAAGATCTTTACGCCGGCCGGCAGCTTAAAGCCCGGCAGGGCGGAATGCGTTCTGTTCTTGGCGAGGTGGGCGGCGATGGCATGGTTATATTCCCAGGCGCGCACGCTGTGGCCCTTGTCGGCCAGCAGGCCGGCCAGGGTGCTGCCCCACATGCCGGCGCCGATTACGGTGACTTCGGTTGTTTTTTTCATGGTGTGCCTCTAAAATATAATAACAAAAAGAGGGGGCGGGGATGCGCCCCCCCCTTGCGCAACGGAAAACCGCGCCGTATACTATTGCAGGAGAAACTATGCGGACGCTGCTGCTTATCTTAGCGCTGTGCGCCGCCGCCCCGGCCGGGGCGGCCGTGGACAAGCGCGCCGAACTGGCCCGGCTGCTCAACGACGGCCTGCTGCCGGCCGTGGCCTATTTTCTGCGCGACAACGGCGGCCTGCAGGCGGCCGCGGACGAGTTCGCCCTTACCTCCCCCGACGACCCGGCGCAGCGCCTGGCGCGCTGGCGGGCTTTCGACGTGCTGCTGCACGGCGGCAAATACGACAAGACCGGCGCCCACATCCGCCGCGAGGCGGCCAAGCTGCCCGGGGCGCAGTGGCATTTCCTCGCCCTGCTGGACTCCGAGAGGCGCACGCTGTACCGGCGCCTCGGCAACGGCTACGCCGGCAACCTTTACGAGAACACCGTGGCTCCCAAAAGCGCCGAACCCCGCCTCTGCTACGAGCGCCGCGAGGCGCTGACCAAAACCATGGCCCCCGTACAGGCCGAGGAGCTCTTTAAGAACTGGCGCACCGAGGAACTGGTGGCCAATATGATAACGGTGGCCGACCGGCGCGGCCTGGCGGACGATCTTTACGGCGGAGTGCACGAGGCGCCGTGCTTTGTGTATTCCGACGGGCGCGTGCGCGTTGAGATAGCGGCCGACGCCTGGGCCAACTCTTTTACGCCGGCCTACACCTGGTGGCACACTTTCGACAAGGACACCCACGACTACCTCTACCGGGCCGGCGGGCAGGACTGGTGCAGCGAGAAGGCGCAGCGGAAGGCGGTGCGCGCCCAGATAGACGCCCGGCGGGAGGCGCAGAAGCGCGCGGCCCCGGCGGCCGCCCCCAAAAGCTCCACGCTCAACGGCCTGCAGGGGCCCGGTCCGTTTTAATATGACAAAACCAGAAGCGCTTATCCGCAAAGCGGGAACCGGCGACCTGGAGGCCATAGGGAAACTCTGGTGCGAGTTCATGGATTTTCATAGCGCGCGGGACCCGCATTTCAGCCGTTCGGAAGAAGGGGAGAAGTGTTTTAAAGAGTTTATAGCCAAACATGCCGTCTCTAAGGACTCTTGTGTTCTTGTCGCGGAGAGCGGCGGCGAAGTTGTGGGTTACCTGCTGGCCTCGCTTGCAAAGAACCCGCCGGTGCTCAAAGAGCGGGATTATGGAACCATCTCGGACCTTGCGGTCGCGGGCCGCTGCCGCAGGCTGGATATAGGCGGGAAAATGTACAGGGAGGCCCTGTTGTGGTTCGCCGGGCGCGGGGTGCGCAGAATTGAACTCCGCGTGGCCGCGACGAACGAGGTTTCCACCGCGTTCTGGCAAAAGAACGGGTTTACGCCTTACGCGGTGGTGCTTTCCAAAAACATCTGAAAGAAACGGGGTCAGGTCTTGAATCTTGACAGTTAACGCGAACCCGCCGGGCGATCCCGGCGGTTCAGTCCCTGGGCGCGAAACGGCAGATCCTGGTATTTATGGAATATATGGCCGACTCCTGCCTGTCCGCTTCGCAATCGGAGTAGACACTGGCCAGATTTACGGCTTTTTCCAGGTGCTGGCGGTATAGCTGCATGTTGGCCTTGGTCATGCGCAGGCTCATGTTAGTTCCCCCAACTACTTTGGTTCCCGCCAGCCAGGTCTCCAGATTAGCGTTCACGGCGGTTTTTATAGCCATGGTCTCAGGGATAATGGGTATGTCGTTGACCACCTTCCCCGCGAGCCGGCTGCGCGCTTTATCACCGGAGGTGTCCACCAGCCGGGCCGCGGCCAGCGCTTTCAACGCTCTCTTTATCGCTTCCGGTTTAAATCTGGTCGCCTCCGCTAATTCCCGGACCGTGACCCAGCCCGCGGTGTCTATCAAGAAATAATTAATAATTTGCGTCGCCAGGTCCCTGGCCGATACTTTCCATTGAGCCACCGTAAGGTTGACGATCCGCCTGGCCCGCGCCTGGTGGGCGGCCGCCTCCGCCAGTTCGCGGCTGGGGAGGTCCACCGCGGCCGTTGCCGGGGCGGCCAAGATCTGCACCAGTTCGTCGGAGCCTGAGAGCGCCCTGAAATAGGCCCGCACTAATTCTTTGGCCTTCGGGGACTGCTGCCCGATACCCAGCGCCGAGAGGACCGCCTTAAGGCGCCAGCTTTTGGGCAGTTTCTTGCCGCGTTCCATATCCCAATAGCTCATAAAGGAAAGCCCAAGGGTCTTGCTGCCCCCGACGTTTTTAAAGAACTGGTGCGCGCTGGAGTACCCTTGCTCCTTGCGGAGCCTGGCCAGTACGCCGCCGAAGGTTTTAGCTGTGGTCATAGCGCCAGTATACAATATTGTTTAAGCCGACGGCTTAACTAAAAGTCTTTCATTAAGCCGCCGCTCCTGGGTCAAAATAAATGCGTTCCCTGGGCACAAGGCCTCTATTGGACCCGCTGCCGCACAGGCTAAACTATGGTATCGCAACAAAGCTTTACACTGCGGACCAGGAAAGACGAGATATAGGAGAGGAAAATATGAATATAAAATTGATAACGGCGGTACTGCTGGCAATGACGGGAAGCGCTTCTGCGGCGGATTTTACCGCCCTGCAGGGCATGAAAGCCTCGGATCTTGCAACGGTGGAGTCGGCCTCGGCGCCGCTGCCCGTGGCGGAAATAGCGGCCGCGGAAAGGATGAATGCGGGCCTCAAACCCGCAGTACTCAAGATCAGCGCCTATTCCGAGAAAGAGCTTGCGGGAAAATTCCTGAACGCCAAAGAACTGGAAGACCTTACCCGGCAGATGAGCTTTATCTCAGGGCTTCCCGCAAAAGATATCCCGGCGGAGCTGCTGGGCTACCTTGAGGGGATTAGCATCTCCATCCAGGTCCAGCTGCCCAAGGGCCCGGTCGGCCGCAATATCGGCCCCGCCATGAAAGCCGCCCGCGCCCTGCAGTTGAAGGTAACCGGCATTAACCCCTCCGTTTCAAAAGAGGCGGACAAGGCCGCTGTTGCCGGCGTCCAGGCGCAGAACGGGGACTTCACGCTGTACAACTCCCAGTCCGAAGCGCTGACGATGTCGGCTGTCTGCCAGATCCTGGAAAAGCGCAAAGCTGATCTCGGTAAGACCACTTCGGTTCGCTGCGTTGCCGGACAGAACGGTGTCATGGAACTGGTCGCCTCAGACAGCAAGACGAATAAAACGAAATCCATCCTGTTCAATAAGACCGACAAGACCGTTATCGAATACAGGGGGTCCGACCAGGTCCACAACTACATGAATAACCTGGGGCAGCATTTCTTTCTCAACCTGAGCTTCGTTAACAACGGGCAGGTGCTCACCTATGACGGCGTCCTGGTGAAGGGGTGGTACCGGGTCGACTTTTACCTCCGTGACAGCGCCGGGGAGAACAGGTTCGGCTATTATTCGGGAGTGAACTACTGAACTCAGGGGGATAGGGGACGCTGATGACTATATGACTATTTGATTAGGTCATGCGAGACCGCCGGGCGATCCCGGCGGTTTTGTTTTTGGGGTGGGTTTAGTAGAATTAGGCATGCCTATATTGCAAGTTGAGATAGTGGGGAAGCCGGCGGCTGGCGCGGGTAACCTGGCCAGGCGCATTGCCGATGCCGCGGCGGAGGTTTTAAAAGCGCCGCCGGGCAGGGTGTGGGTGCGGTTGCGCTACCTGCCCCGCGGTAATTACGCGGAATGCGGCGGGCCGCTGCCAACGGGGATAAAGCCCGTGTTCGTGAACCTGCTCAAGGCCAGGCTGGGGCCGCAGAAAGCCTTATTGAGGGAGGCCAGGGACCTGGCCAAGGCTATATCAAAAGCCTGCGCGCGGCCCGTTGAGAACATACATATTTTCTACGACCCGCCGGCCATAGGCCGTGCCGCTTTCGGCGGGGAGCTGCTGGAAAAGAAATAGCGGTTGTAGGGAACGCTGCGCACTAACGCGGCAAGGATGATATTGCCGGCGGCGTCGCTATCGGGCTTGCGCTTATGTTTCTCTCCGGAGTAATGGCCGCCGCCGCGGCCATGTTTGAAAGACTTTTGGCAAGTGTTGTAGGCATAAAGGCGGAGAAGGCTTAGAAAGGGCTTGCCGCGGGGGTTAAAACTTTGAATAATGAGGGGTAGCGTCCTTTAGGACGAGGAGAGAAATGACGACTAAAATTACTCTAGTGCTTTCGATGGCGCTTAACGTGTTGTTTGCCGTTGGGATAGTGGGCAATACCAGGAAGCCGGTGTCCCTGGCTGATTTCAGGGACTCCGTTGCCGACATCCCGGCCGCCGCCCCGTTGGTGGAACCCGTTCCCGCCGAAGTGCCGCCTCCCCCTGTGGTTGAAACGCCCCTGGTGCAAGCGCTCCCCGCGGCGGCCGCCGTGGAAGAGCCGGCCCCGCTCCCTGCGGTTATAGTGGCCAATGACTGGGCCTCTTATAAACAGGAGATGGCGGACGATAAAGATGTGCTGGTAAGCAATATCTTCCGCTCGGAAAAGAACGCCGAAAGGGCCATGACCGCCGCCGTGAACAGGATCTACGCCAGCGGCAGCGATGTGCTTTTTTCCTGCCTTATGCCCGCTACGGGCGGCGGCACGTTCTACCTGATCCGCCTGGTCTCCGCCACCCAGGAGATCCCGCTGAAGACGTCCATGGCCGACGTGTCTAACAGGGATTATCTTAAGGAAATACAGTTCATAACGGACAAGACCGAAAAAGAAGTGTGGGGCTCTCTCTAAAAAAGACTGGCAGCCAGTCGCTAACCGCCGGGCTTGCCCGGCGGTTTTGTTTTGGTGCCTCCTATAAAGCCGTTCTGCTATTAACTCAGTAGTTCACTCCCGAATAATAGCCGAACCTGTTCTCACCGGCGCTGTCACGGAGGTAAAAGTCGACCCGGTACCACCCCTTCACCAGAACGCCGTCGTAGGTGAGGACCTGCCCGTTATTAACGAAGCTCAGGTTGAGAAAGAAATGCTGCCCCAGGTTATTCATGTAGTTGTGGACCTGGTCGGACCCCCTGTATTCGATAACGGTCTTGTCGGACATATTGAACAGGATGGACTTTGTTTTATTCGTCTTGCTGTCGGAAGCGACCAGCTCCATGACCCCGTCCTGTTTGGCGACGCAGCGGACCGAAGTTGTCTTGCCGAGGTCCGCTTTGCGTGTTTCCAGGATCCGGCATACGGTCGACATTGTCAGCGCTTCGGACTGGGAGTTGTACAGCGTGAAATCCCCGTTCTGCGCCTGGACTCCGGTACTGGCGGCCTTAGCCTCCGGGACGGCGGCAGATCCAGCCGCCGCGACTTCCCCGGCCTTAAGTTTCTGCAGGTCCGAGACTTCCGCCGCGTAAGCGCCGCCGGCCAGGCCCATCAGAACCACTGTCATAATAATTCTTTTCATATTTAAGTTTCCTCCTGTTGGTTCGCGGCCAGCTACCGCCGGTCCGCGTTTGCTATAACATGCCAGCCCCTTGCCGGGCGGCGCCTTTTGCGTCATTTTACGGCGGTCCAGGGCGACCAGGCCTTCTTGTCCGCGTCGGCCGGGACATACGGTTTGAATTTGCCTCCCTTGATCTCGCTGGTCGGGAACTTCTGAACTATCGCGAAACGCAGCATCCCTGCGCCGTTAAACTGCACTACCAGCATATTGGTCCTGGGCACCGTGGTGGAGTACGTTTCAAAAGCGACGAGGTAGGGATGTCCCTGGTCGCTGCGCAGGGCGGCAAGATCTTCACGCGCGAACGCGGGCGAGGTGAGGAAGTCCGCCAGGTAGCTGCCATGGCCGGGTAAGAACGCCTGCAGATACAGCTTGTCGTCGCTCTTGACCAGGGTTACGTAAAGCACGGTGTTAAGGCCGGAACCATTGGGGTCTTTGGCGATATGGTCGTGGTGTTTCTCGTCCAGCCAGCCGTCTATAGGAGTCTGTCCTGCGGCATCCTTGTTAAGCCCGGCACCAGCAACTTCGCCGTCCGCCGGCTTGAGCCCGTCGCAGGCTATTTCTTTATCCGTGAACCAGACCAGGGCCCGCCTCACTTCGCCGCGCACCTTCACGGAGGTCACGCCCTCTCCTGACATTCTCACCTCGGCCTGGCCCCTGGTGCGGAAGAAGCCGTTATCCTGCTTGCCGCAGGACAGGCTCACTGCCTCGCCGTTCCTGGCCACCGCCGCGGGGCCGCAGTAGCCGTGGATGTTGCCGCGGCTGAAGTCGTTGGCTACCCCCAGCACGGCTTCCTGCCGGCCGTCCCGGACGGCGAGCGTGCTGCCGTATTCTCCCCGCACTACCGTCACCGTGCAGCCGCTGGCATTGGCGTAAACGCCGCCGCCGCGCTTGTTTGCCTGAAGCGGGCCGGCGGCCGGGACCTCTATGTTGACCTTCCCGTTCACCGCTCCTCTCAGGGCCTCCAAGGCGCTGCCGGAGGCCCGCGCCGCCGGGCACATCGCCGCCGCCATCCCCGCCGCTATCAACAGATTCTTCATCATGATTGTCTCCTTGGTTTCCGCGCTGCCGGTAACTGCGGTTCGCGGTTGCTATACCAATAGGATACCAACCCGCGCGCCGCCGCGCCTGAGGCGTTAGTGCCGATTTCAGGGACAGTATGCTTAGGCCGGAGCCCTGCATTAAAAGCAGGGTTCCGGTGCCGCTGCGCGGCGCTAGCGAGACGGCGCCGCATGGTGCGCGACGTCAGGAAAAGTAAACTATTCGGAAGGAACAGGGGACGCGGGAAAATTTATTTTAGCGTCCAGTGGGAGCCGTCGGGTTTTTCTATCAGCCTTAAGGCATGTATCACGCGGGAGCCCAGCACCGTCAGGGTAATGATCAGCAGGGATATCAAGGCGGAAAGAGTCAGCTGCTCGCGGCGCAGTTGTTTGTACGAAGCGGCCCGGGCCTCTTCCTGCCGCAGTTTGAACAGGCGGAGCGCTTCCGACTCCAGGTCTATCCCGGAGTAACGTTTCGCCGTTGCGGCAGAGACCGGCCTTGCGCCTTTTACCGCGATCTTTTTTGTTAAGGCGGCCTGGTTCAGCACTACGGCCTCGTCGGGTATCTGCCTGCGGGCGGGGCTCTGGTCCGCCGTCTCCCGGCTGAACCCGGGGCTGGCGAAATTCCCTCCGGAACTCCCGAAGGAAGTCGGGCGCAGCCTCGGCCTGGCGGCCCGGGAAACCGCGTCGGGCCCGGGATCTTCGGGAAGCTTCCCTTTTTTTACCAGGGCGAGCGAGCCCGCCTTGGGGCCGGGCCCGTACCCGGCGTCGGCAAGCGGCAGCCTCTCCGGCGCGGGAAGGGGCGCGCCTTCCTGCTCGGGCATAGGCGGCACGGCAGCGGCCGCTGCGGGCACGGAGGGATCGCGCTCAAGCACCCTTTTAACGCCGTACAGGCCGGCAGCAAGCACTAGCGCCGTCCAAAAGCCCGTAAGCAGCAGTTTTAAAAGCAGCGAGCGCCGCCAGCCGAAGGCTGACAGGGACGAATTAAGTTCGGAAGATCTATATGCCATGGGCGATGCTTGACTATATAATTATTTGTGGCAGTCACGCCAAGCCGCCGGGAAATCCCGGCGCTTTTGTTCTTTTGAGGTGGGCCTTTTGGGGAGGCTGCGGGTGCCTGATGGCCCTTGCCCCGGGGCGGTTTTGGCTATATATTCTAATTATATGAGAAGAAAACTATCCGACAGGTTTATTCTATTCGCTTTTTTCGGGGCGCTTTTCGCCCTGTACGGCAGCTACAAATCCGCCGAGCCGCGCTACCGTGACGCGCCCGCCGATTTCTCCGGCATCAGCCTTGAGGAGATCCGCTCGCAGGGGACCCCCGTGCCGGTCCCCGTTCCCGTGGAGGTTACCCCCAGCCGCGGCGCCCAGGTGCAGCGGGTTGCTATCTATGGCGAGAACACCCTGGCGGACTACTACAAGGTGAACAAGTCCCTGCAGCAGCTGGCGGATTCCGTGGTGGCCATAGTGGATAAAACCGCCATGGGGTTTGACGAGGAAACCGGGACGTACAGCCCTCTTAAACTCGCCACGGTGGGCGAGCGCCAGAACTTCGCCGCCGACGCCGATTTCTACGACCAGAAGAAGCTGGCTTTCTGTTCCGGGTCCCTGGTGAGCGGCGACCTGGTGTTAACGGCCGGGCATTGCGTGTCGCGCGATCCCAAGGCCCACGCCTATTTCAAATCCGTGTACGTGGTTTTCGGCTGGCGGCAGTCCGCGGCCGGGCGCTACGAGGCGACTTTCAGCGCGGACCAGGTTTACGAGGTGGAAGAGATAGTGGTGCACAAGCTCGCCAATCCCAACACCATGGGCGACAAGAACCTCTACCAGGATTACTCCCTTATCCGCCTCGCCAAGGCGGCGCAGGGCAGGGAAGCCCTGCTGCTGGACCGGATCGGCGAATCCATTCTGGCGGGCAATAAGGTGTTCCTCGCCGGCTATCCCATGGGCATGAGCGTAAAGATCACCGATCCCGAAGACGCGTCGATCCGCGAAATAGGCAAGAATATCTACAGCACCGATCTGGACGCCTTCGGCGGCAATTCCGGCGGGCCGGTGTTCGACTCCTATACCAAACGGATCATAGGCGTGGTGGTAACGGCCAACGCCAAGCAGTTCAAGTACACGCTCAACAGCGAGCTCGCGGCTAAATTATCCGTAGACTCGTGGAAGAAGAACCAGCTGGGCTCCCGTAACGACGAAAAGGGCGCGGTGGTGACCGTGTCCAAAAATATCCTGAAAGGTTTTGCGGCCGATGTGGCCAAGAAGGGGATAGTGGTAGACGAGAAGAACAAGACCATTACTTTCCCCAGCGGGCTGGTGTATTACAATAATGAATTCCTCTCCGGCCTGCTTGGCGGCCTGGGCGCAAGGACCGTCAGTTCCGGCGAACCGGTGCGCCTGCCCGCTTACGAAGGCATAGGCACCGGGGTGCAGCGGATAGACGCCCTGATAGAAGCGATGACGCCGCTCACGGAGCAGGAAGTGCGCTTCTGCGAAAGCATCAGCGCCAGAATGCAGGCGGCCAGGCCGGTGGTGGACCCCCGCCTTATGATGTTCTACCGCCTTAACCGCTGCAATAAAAGTCAGAGCATCTAGCGCGCAGGGTGCGCAAAGCAAAACCGCCGGGCTTGCCCGGCGGTTTTGTTTTGCCGGGTTCTGGGACAAAGGGCCTAGAGCGGACCGGGCCGTTCTGCCCTATACAGGCCGGGCGGGTTCGGCTACAATATCTTATATATTCAATAGCTCCGGGGGGCCGGGGCCAAGGGGTGCGTTAATGAAAAAGAAATTCTGCGTGGCGTCGGTGATTCCTTCTCTTCTGCTAGCCTCCAGCGTGATCTTTGCCGCAAGCGACGTAAAGCAACTGTCCGATGTGAGCGACGGCGTCAACAAGATCACCCAAGAACAAAAAGATCTTCAGGGTAAGCCGATCCCCCCGGGGGTTCAGCCCGGGCAACCCGGCCATCTGCCGACCCCCGGCGGGCATCCCGGCCAGCCTGGCCAGCCGCCCAAGCCGCCGACTCCCGGCCAGCCCGGGCAGCCGCCTCAGCCGCCCCAGCCGCCCAAGCCGGTAGACACCACCCAGGCTTACAACGCCGGTATGCGGGACGGTTCCGATAAAGGTATCAGGGAAGGCCGCCGGGAAGGTTACTCGGACGGCATTAACGCCGGAGAAATGGAAGGGCGCCGCAACGGCACCAACGACGGCGATAACGCCGGCCGCACCGCCGGCTACAGGGACGGCTACGGCGTAGACCAGACCGCGGGCACGCAGCAGGGCAACGCCGACGGCCAGAACGCCGGTATCAATAACGGCACCGAGGCCGGCAAGCGCCGCTGCTACGACGAGGGTTATACCAGCGGCTACAACTTCGCCTACTCCGAGGCCAAACAGTTGGGCGAGCAGGATGCCGCCTCCTACAGCGCGGGCTACGCCAAAGGGCAGGCCGACGCGGCTACCATAGAAGTGCAGAGCGGGCAGAAGGCCGGCTACCAGGCGGGCTTTGCCCAGCGTGAAGCGGAACTTCAGAGCTCTTTAAGCGAGATAAAAGGCATGACGGGCGCCGGCGCGAGAAACGCCAAGGGCGCGTCGGGCCTTTCCATAGAACTGGCCCGCTACGGGTACGCTACCCCCGAAGAGCGGCAGGCCTACGATAGAGGCTACCGGGAAGGTTATCAGCGCAGCTACCGCCGGGCTTACGACGACGCCAAACGGGAAGGCTATAACGAAAGATACAGCATGGCCTACAGGCGCGCCTACGACAACCAGTACTCTACCAGCTACCGCGCCGGCTATGCCGACGGCAAAGACAAGGGCTACAAGGCCGCCT
>Ga0209000_1001777_pt1 | contig 13013 bp, 12 predicted proteins | sample RifGroD2_FD_183998 | JGI IMG/M metagenome (GOLD analysis project Ga0209000, IMG submission 183998) | Groundwater microbial communities from Rifle, Colorado, USA - Groundwater D2 (SPAdes) (version 2) | ecosystem: Environmental > Aquatic > Deep subsurface > Groundwater | place: Rifle, Colorado...
AATTTCCTTGCTAACCTGATTTCTGGACTTATCGCATATAGCTTTTTACCTAAAAAACCTTCAATAAACATCGAAAATATTGATAATAATAGAATTGCAAAAGCCGCTTAGGTCGAACTCACGTTAAAATAACAAACCAAACAGCAATCAGACAGGGAATAAGAAATGCTTTAAATCAGATAGAATCAGAATATGAAGATATTCAACTTTTAATTGAAGAAGCAACAAGAAATATGCCTGGTAGTCCAAATATACCAGCAACAATTTTTGCAAAGATTAGCAATTCTGATATTTTTATATGTGACTTAACAACAATAAATTCATCTGATTCTACAAATCGTAAAGTACCAAACCCTAATGTTTTAATTGAGCTTGGTTATGCAATTGCGAAGTTAGGTTGGTCAAGAATTATTCTATTGTTCAATACAAATTTTGGTGACTTTCCGAATGACATGCCATTTGATATTGATAGGCATAGAGCAAGTAATTACTGTATCATTGATAAAAATGATAATAATGGAAAAAAAAATCTATCTTCACTTTTGAAAATTGCGATTAAAACGATAATCGAACAAGACCCTATAAAGGAATCTGACAATCCAGAAGAGACTGAAGAAGAAAAAAAACGAAGATTGGATATTGCCAATTTGAAATGGTTAATGAATTCTTTTCACATAAATTCATTTGACACTTTCATCGAATACATGCCTGATTTCATAATCAGTCGGATTTTTTATTTTAAGGATGGATTTATTGGAACTATGGATAGTAGTCATTTTCACCTATATGATAAAAAACTCTTACAATTAATAATTGATTTCCGAAATAACTGGGTAAAGTCATTATCCTTTTCAGAACATTATGGTCCAGACAATGCAGGGAAAGGTTATAATTATTATATTCCTGCAGATATATTTCCAAACGAGAAATCAGAAAAGGATTTCCATTTTCTAGTTGATTTACGAAATATACTTATTGGCAATCTCAAATCACTTTTAGATTATATTCGAACAGATTATTTAGAAGTTAATTTAGAGGAAACAAGTAAAACTGCTTTTGAGAATTATAAGAGCTTTATGGATGAAGAATAAACTACATTGCAAATAAACAAACTTGATGATAAACTTAATAATTGGAATAATTGGTGTATTACTCACAGGAATTGGAGTATTTGTAGGTATTCGACCTTTACAAAGGATTAACATCTCATTCATTTTGTTGGATAATTTTTCCTTATTTAATAAGGTAACTAAACGATTTGACCAGATTAATATACAATACTCAAACAAAACGGTTAAGGAGAATATTTTTCTACTCAAAGGTTGTTATATTAATAGGGGGTATAAAGATATTATTGGTAAAAATCTAATAAAACCTTTAAGATTCAGTATCGAAAAACCTTATAAAATAATAGAATACAACATAACAAAAACATCCAAAGACCTAGAAGTTTCAGCCGAGAAAATATCTAAAAAAGAAATAGAATTTAATTGGGACTTATTGAAGAGAGGCGAGTATTTTACTTTTGATTTGTTAATAGAACAATCAAAGAAAACTGATAATGAATTAAATCTAATACCGAGAAAAAAGTACCATTCACTATATCGAGTTGAAAACTCTAGAAAAAATATTAGCCATCGTGATTATTCAGTATTTGAAAAATATGGCTCAATTAAATATCTATTATTTGCTATTGCTTTGCTTTTAGGTGTTTACTCATATGATAACTTCACAAAAATCCCTTATGATTTGACTCATTATATTGAAAAGGACAGTGCAAAATATGTGGTTAGCCTAGCTATAAATTCTTCTGATTCTATTATTGTTAAAAATAGTAATTATAACATTGAATACAAATTAAGTAGCAATCAAAAATTGAAAGAATTAGGAGTGATACCATATCTCTCTTATTCTAAATTTGAGCAAACTATCAATTATATTAATGGAGGATTATATAGTATTATTACTTTGCTTCTTTTATTTTTTGGATGCGTAATGACGTATAGGATAAGAATACTGAATAAAATTGTTAAGGATAACAACTACACACAACACCGCATATAAAGCAGTTGCGGGTTAGTGCAAACTTGAAACCATGAATAAGAAATTAACTATATTGGCAAACCGAAAGGAAGTGCAAGCAAGCGCAACCGCTTCATATGCGAAACGTTAGCGGTCATTGTAAAATGAGCACATTCCAAAATAGATTGATAGAAAAGTTATCTATTTCTCCAAGGCTGATTAATTACTGTTGCTAACGAGGGAGCGTCTTCGAATGAAAAGTTGAGTTATTTTTGTGATGACTCTTTGTATGACCGATTCTTAAAGTGGTGCTTTTAAAGCTCGTGGCGCATTCTGGTTGAAATGTAAAAAAGCCCTTGAAGTACGATTTCAAAGGCCTGTTGATAATTACAGTGGTGGTACCGAGACTTCGGTAACCCCGTTCATAATAATTCTCGATTCAAAGATACATTTCCTGAGAGTCTTTTTTAATAATTAAATGGATAAAAATGGCTCTGAAAAAGAAAATTGGAATGGAAATTATCAATGCCAATGCAGCAGGCATAGATGTTGGTAGCAAATCTCATTTTGTTGCAGTAGGACAATCTTTAGAGGATGTAAAAGAGTTTGGTGTATATGCTGAAGATTTAGTTATACTTTGTGAGTGGCTTTTGTCTTTCGGGATCACAACAGTAGCATTGGAATCGACAGGCGATTACTGGCAAAACCTGTATGTGGAACTACAAAAGCATGGATTAGAAGTAGTCTTATGTAATGGGAAGTTTACAAAACATGCCAAAGGCAAAAAGACCGGTGTAAAAGATAGCCGGTGGATACAAAAGCTACATTCATTAGGATTACTGACAAGCAGTTTTTTGCCGGACGAAACAACAGAAATACTGCGGACTTATTGTCGGCAAAGAACAAACTGGATAGAATTGGCTGCAAGTGCATCTCGAAAAATGCAGAAGTACCTGAAATTCTTAAACTTTCGATTAGATGTAGTTGTAAATGATGTTTGTGGCCAAACAGGCTTAAAAATAATCGAAGATATTTGCAATGGAAATTTAGACCCGTATTCACTTGCAGAACATAGGCATTACAATTGCAGAAAGCCTAAAGAAGAAATAGCCAAAGCCTTACATGGTAATAATCGTAAGGATTTTCTTTTTGGGTTAAAACAAGAGTTCGACAGCTATAATTTTTTTCAGAAGAAAATAAAGGCATGCGATAAGGAAATTGAGCAATTAGTGAAGCAGGAGATTAAGAAGAGCCCCCAAAAGCAAATCCATAAAACAACAGACAAACCATACAAAAGGATTAATAAAAATGCAGTTGACATCAAGAACTTTAATCAAATTGCTTTTCAATATTTTGGTGGAGTAGATTTAATGGCAATCGAAGGTGTCAGTCACGCTACTGTAATGGCAGTAATGAGCGAAATAGGAATAGATGGATTCAGGAAATTTAAATCAGCAAAAGAGTTTTGCTCTTGGTTAAGACTGGCTCCGAACAATAAAATATCAGGAGGAAAGGTCTTGAGTAACCGTATTCCAAAAGGGAGTAATAGATTGAAAATTGCTTTACGTCATTCAGCCAATGCAATAGGAAATTTAAAAGACACCCACCTTTCAAACTTTTTTGGACGAATTGCATATCGAAAAGGTCGTCAGGCAGCTGTAAGTGCAACTGCAAGAAAACTAGCAACAGTTATTTGGACGATGATAACTAAAAAAGTACTTTACAATCCGCCAACTGAATATCTGTTCCTGGACCAAAAAAGGAAGATGGGATTGGTAAATAGAATTAAAAAACAAATGGCTAAATTCGATATAAAACCGGAAGAAATTGGAATTGGTAACTCACTGATTCCCAACTACAATTTTTGACGTTAGTCATAATTTGAACGAACCGATATCGTATAAATTAAGCTCATATCGTATCATGATTTTCGGATATTTATCGAATAAAAACGAATCATATCGTATCAAATTGAGATTCTATTGATATATTTGGAACATGGAAAATAAAGTATATACATTCACACTTAATATCGATTGGGAATTAATCCGACAGATAAGTCAAATTGACCGATTTGATGCTTCATGGACTACGATTGAAAAGAAAGAAGGACAAAGTTTAAAGCAATTAAAAACGATTGCTACAGTTCGTAGCGTTGGGGCTTCAACACGAATTGAAGGTTCAAAAATGACTGATGAAGAAGTTGAAGTTTTGCTTAAAGAAATTGACATCACAAAAATTGTCGATAGAGATTCTCAAGAAGTTATAGGATATTTTGAAACCCTTGATTTAATTTCGGAATCACATGAAGAAATATCAATAACAGAAAGCAGCCTGAAAAACTTGCACAATATTTTAATGAAATACAGCAAGAAAGACCAGTGGCATAAAGGTGATTACAAGCAACATAGCAATGCTGTAGAAGCCAAACTTCCCGATGGAACCCGACAGATAATATTTCAGACCACAGAAGCTGGATTCCCGACACAGGATGCAATGAGATTTCTAATTGATTGGTATGTAAATGACAATGAAACTCATCCATTAGTAAAATGTGCATTGTTTGCCTACGAATTTGTAAGCATTCATCCGTTTCAAGACGGAAATGGTCGTTTGAGCAGATTGCTTTCAACTTTACTTTTACTAAAACATGGATATAAATGGATTCAATATGTAAGTTTTGAACACGAAATCGAAAGTAGAAAAACTGAATACTATAGAGTTTTAAGGAGTTGTCAAGCACAAAGACCCAATGAAGATGTAACGGATTGGATTCGATTTTTCTTTGATGCTCTTGGAAATATTCAGACTCAACTAATGATAAAACTTGAAAGCAAAGGAGTTGAAACGCGATTATCGCCACGAGAAAAATCCATATTAACTTTTATAGAAAATAATGCGGGATGTAAATCGGGAGATATTGCAAAAAAACTTGGCATTCCAAGTCCGACAGTTAAACGGATTTTACCAGAATTGATTGAAAAAAGTTTGATTGAGAAGTTTGGGACAGGACCTGGGACTAATTATTCGATAAAATAAAAAAACACCCTACATGTATAAAAACAATAGCTGAAATAGTAGTAAATTCAAGGGTTGTAGCCCGCTTCAACTTTTGTGCTTTTTGAAAGTGAAGCACAATGCTAGCGCCTACTTTTCATATGCGTGCCAAGAAGTAGAACATCGGCCTTAAACAGTTCTACATGCTTTAATAGAGATGGTGGAACCGACCCACCGAAGTCGCTTTGTAGGAAGGGGCTTCAAACCACCTAAAGGTTCTGTAGTAAAGAGATATGGTGCTGAGCGTTTAGGAAAATATAATCCATGAGGTTATCAGGTAAGTGTAAAAGAGATGAATGAAAGTGAACCTCTGATAAAGTGTCGAGAAAGTGGGACATTCTGTCAAAAGCCGTAGAGGTATGAATGCGGTGATAAGTACAACGGATACCTATTTACCGGTTGTATGGCAGGCGTCTTACAAGAGGCAAGAACTTTATCCGGGCACGGCTATGGAACTTGAGAATCCCGATAATTAATCAGGAGGCAGACTAACTCGTAGTAGTAATGATGCTCCCGTAATGGGAGCGGAGCGAAGGGGTTAGCTAATATAGCTGAATAAATTGCCAACCAGCAATGGGATGAACTACAAAAATAAGCTATATTAGAAGAGCGGTATGACTGGAGACTGACACAGCCTGTCCCTATTTTTTTCATCGGGATACGGTTCTGTGAAAGGCTTGGGGTGACCCCCTTTGACTACCTAGTCCATCAAACGTTATATTTATGTAACAATTGGTCTTATCATGTTTTTATTAAACTACACTGCGTACGGATAGATTCAGAATTGTTAAACGAACGTTTAAAACCTGGAGAAGGTACTAAAAGATGGGATAATACCATTTTGGGATTATCATTCCTTGTTACAATTTCAATGTATGTAATTGCAGGCCTTGATTCCGGACGTTATCGTTGGTCTCCCGATTTTCATTGGAGCATAAATCTCATAGGGATAATTCTAACAATATTAGGACAACTTCTGTTTCTTGTTGCCCAAAAGCAAAATAGATTTTTCTCAAGTGCAGTCCGGATACAAACAAATAGAGAACATGTTGTTTGTCAAACCGGGTTATATAAAACAGTCAGATATCCTGCATATTTAGGTTCAATTATCCAGTCCTTAGGGTTTCCATTACTCTTTGGTTCTCTTTGGAGCATAATACCCATCTGTTTGTCGATTGTTTTACTTGGTAACAAGGACAAACCTGGAAGACAAAACTTTAAAAAATGAATTGCAGGGTTATCTTGAATATTCTAATAAAACTTGTTATAAGATAATTCCATATTTTTGGTAATAACATTCATTGGTTCATTAACTTGTGTTTGAAATCTTGATACTTGACACAAGCTACACATTTTATCAGAACATAGAATATTAGGTGTAACACCATACAATTACGGGAGACAGAGAATATTCCAAAAATAAATTTTAAAAGTTCATAGGGTGGGGCAAACCATGGCGGTCAATTAGTAAAACAAAAAAATTAGAGTATTAACCTTAAAAATACAATGCCATGAGAACACTACTAAAAATAAAAAAACAAGCCATCGTAGCTTTGTTGCTTGTTTTTACGGTTGCGGTATCAACTACTGATGTTTTTGCAGCTAAAAAGAAAACCCAAACCATCGATCCCACCTACAAAACATTCCAGGGAAAGGTATTGGACAAAGAAACCCAGCAGCCCTTGATTTTTGCGGCTATTTCCGTCGAAGGAAGTAACATTGCCACGGTAACCAATACCGAAGGTCGGTTCAGCATCAAAATCCCAACCGAAAACTTGGGGAGTAACCTGAAAATCTCATTTATTGGGTATGAGAACTTCAGTATACCCATCAAGGAATTAAAAGAGGGTAAAGAGAACCTGCTCCAATTGGTTATAATATCGGTAAAACTGACCGAAATCAACATCTTTCCCAACGATCCAAGGATTTTGATTGATAAAGTAATTGAGAACAAAAACAAAAATTACTCTAGCGAACCCTTGTTGATGACGGCATTCTATCGTGAGACCATTAAAAAACGCTGGTCGTATATTGGTCTTTCTGAGGCTGTAGTGCAGATCTATAAACAAGGATACAGCAATTACAAACAGGACCAGATCAAGCTGTTTAAAGGAAGAAAAAGCACCAACGTGGAAAAGATGGATACCCTGCTGTTCAAGCTCCAGGGAGGCCCATACTCAACACTGATGCTCGATGTGATGAAAGATCCTTACATGATACTTTCTGATGATATCCTTGATTCGTATGACTATTCCTACGTGAACATTACCCGCGTGGATGGCCGCTTAAACTACGTGATTGAATTCAAACAACGCCCGCATGTTACAACACCCCTGTTCTACGGCCGGTTCTACATTGATGTGGACAATTTTGCCATCACCAGTCTGTCGTTCAATTTGAACACCGAAAATAAAGAAGAAGCCAGCAGCATGTTTATCAAACGCAAACCGATGGGTGTCACTGTGTATCCCACAGCTGCCAATTACCTGGTAAATTACTCCGAAAAAGATGGCAAATGGCATTACAGCTATTCCCGTGGGGAAGTGGTTTTTAAAGTAAACTGGAAGAAACGGTTGTTCAGCAATACCTTTTCAACCATGGTAGAGATGGCTGTCACCGACTGGAAACCTGCCGACAGTGCACCATTCAAAGCATCGGACCGCTTAAAAATGAACGTGGTGATGTCAGAAACCGTAGATGGTTTTGCTGATGGCGATTTCTGGGGCGAATACAACACCATTGAGCCTGAACAGTCCATTGAATCGGCCATCAAAAAGATTAAGAAAAGTTTAGACAAAGCCAAATAGGCTCCGCATTCTACAGAAATTACCGTAACGCATTTTACGAACCCTTAAAACCACGTTACGGTAATTCTCTGTTAAAATGATGCAGATTGTTATTGTTTAGACTAACTTAAAAAACTACATTTGGGAAACTGAGAACTACCTATGAGCGACTTTGAACAGATAAAACAGATAAAAGCTGGAAACATAAAGGTGTATGAAAGCCTTTTCCGTTCTCTTTATCCCGGTCTTTGTGGTTATGGGCTGAAGATACTTCACAACCGTGAAGTGGCCGAGGAGATGGTCCAGGAGGTGTTTTACTTGTTGTGGAAAAACCGGGAAACCCTTCAAATCAACAGTTCTTTGAATGCTTATTTATACAAAGCGGTTTACAACAAATGCCTGCATTACATTGAACACCAGCAGGTAGTTGATAAATATGCCGCCAACCAGATGACCATTGCCGCGGCCACCTATTCAACAAACGATGCCATGCAAACAGGTGAGCTCTATCTGGTTTATAAAAAAACTCTGCAGCAATTGCCATTGCGGTGCCGTAAAATATTCCAAATGAATCGGACTTATGGCTTTAAATATCAGGAAATTGCAGACAAACTTTCCCTGTCGGTTAAAACAGTGGAAGCCGATATGGGAAAAGCCTTGAAAGCCTTTCGTCAAAGTTTTGCAGAATTTCACATGACCGAGTAACTATGAAAACGAACTCTAAACACCAGAACTATTCCGACTATGCCAAATGGCTGGCAGACGGGAATCATCATGAAGCTCAGTCGATGGAACTTAAAAACTTATCGAGGGAGCAATTCAAAGAATTTGAAACGTGTACCAAAACTTGGGAAATAATAAATCATATGCAAGAGATACAATCCTTCGATACCGATAAAGCATGGAACAACCTGCACCAACGCCTATCGGACGAAAACCTTATTAAGGCGCCAATTCAAACCAAACTACCGATGCGTACAATCTGGAGCGTGGCGGCGTCCATCGTTGTTTTAATCGGAATTACTTCTGTTTGGTATTTCAATAAACCGACTTCGTCGGTCACAACCATTGCCAACCATACCGAGGTTCCCCAACGGATAGAACTGCCCGATGGAAGTGTCGTGTTTTTAAATGTTGAGACCCAGTTAACATATAACCCGATGTTTAACCAAAAACAACGGGAGGTTACCCTTTTGGGAGAAGCTTTTTTTGAAGTTACTCCTAACGCGCAAAAACCTTTTGTGGTGGCAGGAACCGCTTCGAGCGTGAAAGTATTAGGAACTTCGTTTAACGTAACCACCCGCCAGCAATTCATGGAAGTGGTAGTGGCCACCGGAAAAGTGGAAGTGTATGAAAACACCACCCAACAAAATAAAGTGATACTATTACCCGGCGATAAAGGAACTTACCGTGAAGGGAACCTGGATAAAACTTCGAATGAACATCACAATTTTAAAAGCTGGGTCGATCACAAACTGGTTTTTAAAGCCGTGACATTGGATGAGGCTATCCGAGACATCAATCATGCGTATCATAGTCAAATTGAAATTGGCGATAGCTCGTTAAATAATTTATTGATAACCACAACCTTCGACGATATTTCGTTGGACGAAATTGTGGCATCCATTGCGTTGGCATTGGAAATCGACATTGATAAAAAAGGGGAAAGCTATCGTTTGGTACATCGGTAATTTTAAAAACCTATTTCATTGCGCAACATCATAAGGTACAAATTCTTGGCTTTAGGGCTTTTCGTAGGTTTGAATGTGTTGCAGGCACAGACAAAACCTGGCAGCCCCGATTTTTTGCAAATGTCGGTAACCCTTGATGTGGAAAAATTGGCGCTTGATAAGATTTTTGATTTACTTTCGAAGCAATGCCAGTGCTATTTTACCTACAATGCCCGGCAGATTAATGGAAACGACCTGGTAACCTTTCAGTGTACTCAATGGTCATTGAAACGGGTTCTTGATACCTTGCTGCACAACCCGGCATTTTCATACGAAGTTATTAAAAATCAAGTGGTGATTCACCCCATTTCCATTGAAACCAATACCCTGAAAGCCGATATTGACAATTTTATGGTAATAAAGGGGCTACTGAAAAACCGGATAACCCACGAAGCTTTACCTTTTGCTTCAATCTCTGTTAAAAGCACTTATCTGGGCACAATGACCAATGAAGGCGGTGCTTTCCAGCTTAAAATCCCTAGCCGGTTAATCACCGACACCCTCATATTTTCCTACCTTGGTTACTACAACTTGGAATGTCTCATCAGCCAATTTCCGGAGGACGGCATTATTTGGTTGACAGAGGGGACCATCTCGATACAGGAAGTAATAGTCCGTTCCAAAGATCCATTGTACATCATTAAAAAAGCCCGCGAGATGGTAAATGAGAACTATCAAACCCAACCTTACAATTATCAGGCTTTTTATCGCGAGGCCATTAAAACCGACCGGAAATATTCCATTTATTCCGAAGCTCTGATGTCGGGATACAAACCACAGCTCAAAAATGCTTCTTTAGAGGATAAAGTCCAATTGGTAAAAGCCCGCAAGTTTACCAATATTCAGCAAAACGATACCCTAATGGTAAAGCTGCGGGGCGGAGTTGATGCCTGTTTTCAACTCGATATTATCCGTGTGATGCCCGAATTCCTTTTGAAAAGCGGAGGACAGCTTTACCAATTTCACTTGAACGATATTACACTTTGGCAAAATGAATTGGTGTATGTGATTGGTTTTAAGCAACAAAACTATATTCCAGAACCTCTGATCGAAGGCTTGGTGTACATAAGTGCCCAGAACTATGCGATTTTAGGTGCCGATTTCAGTTTTGCCCCTGAAAAGCTCCAGCATTCCGACAAATTATTTGTCATCCGTAAAAGTGTTCAAACCAGGGTAAAACCCTTACAAACCCATTACACGGTAAAATACACACTCATCAGTGGAAAATATTATATTCAATATGTGAGAGGAGAACTGGAACTGAAAGTCCGCAAGCGTAAACACCTTTTTAACCGCAATTTTTCCACCTTAATGGAGATGGTTTACACCAGTATCGACACACTGAATGCTGAACGCCCTAGCCGCAAAGAGACTTTTCAGACCCATACCATCTTTTCAGATTCGGAACATATTTACGACCATGGATATTGGAACCAGCAAAACATTATTGAACCCGAAGAGAATATTCTGGATGCTTTTCGTAAATCAGGCTTTCAGTTACAGAATGAAGGTATTACCAATTGATTGTTCATGTAACCCCTTGAATCCGCTGGTGAGGCTGTATGTTTGTATTTCTTTCTACAGGTTTAAGGCAATTGCTATTTTATCAAAACTCAATTCGTGGATTTAGTATTTTTCAGATCACAGAATTTTTTAAACATTTTTTTGATTTCACCGGAACATTTATACCAACCCCTTTGTTATATAGCAGCAATTAATAAGTAAGAGGTATTAATTGTTGTGTAAGTTTACTATAGGTTAATTTTGTGGGGAGAAAGGCACCGTTGCAAATAGATTGAGTTAGTGTTGATTGAGAAGCAAACGATGCCTTTCTTTTATTTTTTACGCCAGCCTGTTTATTTCTCCGATACTGTTACATTCATTTCTCAAATTCCATCTTTTCTTCGGGCACACTCAAAAGTTTATCTCAAAACATAACATTTTGGATGAATTGTTTTTAATTTTGGTAGCGTTAAAAAAAATGTTATGGAAGCAACAGTTTTTATGGGGATTATTGGAGGGCAGGAGATTTTATTAATTGCCCTGGTGGTTATTTTGCTATTTGGAGGACGGAAAATACCTGAATTGATGCGTGGTTTGGGTAAAGGAATTTCGGAATTTAAAAAAGCTTCGAAAGGTGAATATGACGACGAAAAGGAGAAGGATAAAAAAGAGTAGTTTATGGAATTGACCAAAGCGATATTAGAACGGTATTCTTGTCGGAGTTTTAGCCCTCAGAAAGTTGCTGTTGAAAAACTCCAGCAATTGGCAACTCTGGCTGGTGGTTCGCCTTCGGCAGCCAACAAACAGGCTTATCGGGTATCAATAATTACCGAAAAGGATGAACTTGAAAAGTGTTACCTAATCTATGCGCGCGAATGGCTGAAAACGGCTCCGGCCATCATGCTTATTTGTGCCAGCCTTTCTGAAGGTTGGATCCGTGCCGATGGAAAAAACCATGCTGAAATTGATACCTCCATTTATATTGATCACCTGACATTGCTGGCCACTGATGCAGGTTTGGCCACTTGCTGGATATGTAATTTTAACATGGAATTGTGTAGGAAATTGTTCCGGCTTCCCTCATCGTTGGAGCCGACGGCCTTACTTCCCATTGGCTTTCCGAAAGATGCAGCTATTCCATCAAAGAAACGGAAGGATGTGAATGAATGGTTATTTGCAAATCAGATACCCCATGATAAACTTTAAGTTAAAACCTGCAACAGAAGGTGAGCCCTATATTGAATTAAACAAGCTGCTGAAGGCCACACAAATGGCAGAAAATGGTGCCTGGGCCAATCAATTGATTTCCGGAGGAAACGTAAAAGTGAATGGTACCGTTGATACCCGAAAACGGGCAAAAATATACAAAGGATTTGTGGTTGAGGTGAATAAAAACCAGATTCAAGTTGAATAGATAGAATCGGCAATAAATAAAAAAAGAGCCCTAAAGCTCTTTTTTGCGGTGCGGACGGGACTCGAACCCGCGACCCCCGGCGTGACAGGCCGATATTCTAACCAACTGAACTACCGCACCAAAATAATGAACGAAAGCAATTTGAAAAAGAGCGGTGCGGACGGGACTCGAACCCGCGACCCCCGGCGTGACAGGCCGATATTCTAACCAACTGAACTACCGCACCAAACTTAGAACTTATGGTTTTTTAACCCACTGTTTTTCAAAATTGCGATGCAAAAATAGCTGAATTTTCAATACTTCCAAGCAGGATCATGCTTTTTTTGAAAAATAAATTCCCATTCTCTTTTATACCATACATGAAGTAAAATAATTAGTCGCTCCTTACGAACTCAAAATTAGTAAGGATAACTTACAACGGTAGATAAAGTCAAAGTATGTATGGAGAAGTTCTTGTTTTAACTTCTCCATCATCTTTTTTAGGTTCCAACCTGCTGCTGC
>Ga0209000_1001779_pt1 | contig 13002 bp, 10 predicted proteins | sample RifGroD2_FD_183998 | JGI IMG/M metagenome (GOLD analysis project Ga0209000, IMG submission 183998) | Groundwater microbial communities from Rifle, Colorado, USA - Groundwater D2 (SPAdes) (version 2) | ecosystem: Environmental > Aquatic > Deep subsurface > Groundwater | place: Rifle, Colorado...
AATTTCTAAAGATTTACTAATAATAGGTCGGCAAGTGAGAACTTATAAGCCTAATGCTGATATAGACTTATTATGTTTAGATAAGAATGGTGATGTGGTTATTATTGAGATAAAAAGAGATAAAACACCGCGAGAAGTAACTGCCCAAACATTGGATTATGCCTCTTGGATAAAGGATTTGTCATACGATGATATAGTTTCTAAGGCCAATGAATATTTGAATAAAAAAAAGCAATCTTTGGAAGATGCTTTCCTTAGTAAATTTGATAATGACCTACCAGAAGAATTAAATTTAGGACACCGAATGTTAATTGTTGCTTCAGAACTTGATAACGAAACCGAGAGAATAATCAAATACCTGTCTGAAGAATATGATGTCCCCATAAATTTTGTAAAATTTCAGTATTTCCGCAAAAAAGAGAATGAGCAAGAATTTTTAGCCAGAGTATTTTTACTTGACCCTGTTGAAACCGAACAAAGAGCATCTATACGAGGTAAAAGAAAAAAAGTGGCACTAACAGATCCAATTGAGCTGTTCAACACGGGGATGATTAAAGAGGAAGATGTTTTCTTTTTTAGAGATAATGAGGACATACTTCACAAAGATATTGAATGTCAGATTGTAAAGGAAAGAGGTAGGGCCAGCTCATTTATTGTCAAGATTGATGAACTTAAAGGACATGACAAGATAGACATTCCAGAAAGTTATTTACCATGTGGCATTGAGTACAAAGAAGAAAAATTTCCAGTAAAAGTAACAACAAAAACTCTTAGCATTGCGCTTCATCATTTGCGTACTTATAAAGACAGAGAAATTGATGTGAAAGAATATAATAGTTTTGGAAATACAAACTTTGTAAGAAAAAAGGATGAAAAGGGTCTTGATGAATTATGTAAAGAATATCGTAATAGTAATTAAGCACATTCTTTTTTTCATAAGTAATAATGACCTCAATGAACCCCAACCGCTACCTCACCAAAACCCTTTTTGTTAAGGCTTCGGTGGGAATTAGAGGAACACGATACTGAAGTAATCCAGAGATAGACATGAAAAAAGAAACAGAAAAGGCAATACAAGAGATAGTTCAAAGGATAGTTGAGGTTTCAGTTTGAAAGGATTTGAGCATAAACCTTTTGTGATATAGAATTGATAGAGGAAAAGGAACTGGAGAGGTGAGTTATGGGAAGAAAAAGCCATATAGCACTGCCTGAAGGCAAGGTTGCCGAATTCTGCAAGCGTCACCATATACGCAAGATGTCGCTGTTCGGCTCCTATCTTCATGGCGATTTTAAGCCGGAGAGCGACATAGACCTTCTCGTTGAGTTTGAGCCAAATCATGTCCCAGGACTTATAACCTTATCAGGCATGGAGGTTGAATTAAGCGACCTCATCGGACATAAAGTGGATTTAAGAACGCCGGAAGACCTGAGCCGCTATTTCCGTAAGGAGGTAGTGGAATCGGCAGAGGTGCAGTATGTGCAGTAAAGAAGATGTGGTGCGGATGCATCACATACTTGATGCGGCGAAAGAGGCGGTATCGTTTGCGCAGAACAAGACCAGAAGGTCGCTTGACAAGAACCGAATGCTGGTGCTTTCTTTGGTCAAGGATGTAGAGATTATTGGGGAAGCGGCCACCAATGTATCTAAGGAGTGCAGGGAGAAATACCCGCAAATCCCATGGAGAAGCCTAATAGGCATGAGAAACCGATTGATTCACGCCTACTTTGATATAAACATGGATGTTGTTTAGCAGACAGTTACTGAAGACCTTCCCACCTTAATCGCGGGGCTTGAGAAGATACCGCCACTAAAGAAGGATACTGGTTCTTAATCCGAAGATTTCGCAGATTATAGTAGTGTGTGACAAAGCAGTTTGAAAGCATGAAAATAGAGAAAGAATTAATGGAAACTCCGTTATCTCTTTGGAAACATACAAAAGAACGGTTTAATAAATTAGAAAGTGAGCTTATTGAGTGCTATATCGGCTTTCTTAGGGATATCGCAGAGTATTATTTGCGGCAGGACAGGAAGGTATATTTCAGGGAAAATCGTTTTGACCATTAGGGAGAAGGAAATTTTGGAACACTCATTATAGAAGGAAATGAAGAAGTAGCCGATGTTTTTGGAGAGTATGTTTCTGAAATCAGATTTGAACCTGAAATAGGTAAAGATATGATAAAGGGCGGCGTAGAAATCAGCAGGGAAAATCTGAAAGAGATCAAATACGGGATTTGATAACGAATCAGATGTAAAGTGGATTTGAAGATGACGGAAGACCTGATTTTTCAGTGGCACGATACCCAATGCAATCCAGAGATAGACATGAAAAAAGAAACAAACCCATTAAAACCATTATGACACACCTTTGTCAGTAATATGTGTTAATGTCGGGCGTAAGGAAACCATAACAGGAGTCAAGAATGAGTTCAGAAAATACCACCCGCTACCTCACCAAAACCCTCTTTGTTAAGGCTTTGGAATGCTCTACCAAGTTGTATTATCATAAAAAGCCTCAATATGCTGTAAGGGAAGAAGATGCTTTTCAAAAGGCATTGCAAGAAGGTGGATTTCAGGTTGGTGAACTGGCTAAGTGCTATTATCCCGGCGGGACGGAAATTGAGACCCGTGAACACAATGAGGCTGTTAGGCAGACGAATGAACTGCTGAAACAGGAGAATGCCATCATCTATGAAGCGGCTGTCAGGTATGACAAGTTTTTTATCCATGTTGATATTTTCAAGAAAGAAGGGAATAAGATTTATTTGATTGAGGTTAAAGCCAAGTCCATTGACCCTAATGATAAAGAGGAAAGTTTAGAGAATAAGGGGAAGATTGGATATAAAAATGCTGAATGGAGGGATTATATCGCCGATGCTGCCTTTCAGACATGGGTTGTGGAACAGGCATTTCCTGAGTTTGAGGTTATCCCTTATCTGATGCTGGCTGATAAATCAAAGGTTGCAACAGTTGACGGTTTGAACCAGATGTTTCGTGTTAAGAAAATAAACGGGAGAATGGTAGTTCAAAGGACATTTGACAAACTCACCCCTGATATGCTCGGTAATAAGATTCTGACAGAGTTTCCAGTCAGAGAGCATGTCAACAAGGTGATTAATGAAGGGATTAAGATTAACCCCGATGGAGTTAAACCATTAAGAGACTTGGCTAATGAATATGCAGACTACTATATAAATGACAGGCAGTATCCAATCACCATACAAAAGAGATGCAAGAAGTGTGAGTTTAAGTTAGATGACGAAAATCTCAAAAAAGGATTAAAGAGCGGTTATGAAGAGTGCATGGCAAAGTCCTTCTCAAACTTTGCTCCTGATAAACCCACTGTCATGGACATCTGGGATTTCAGAGATGCTAATAAGTTGTTGGACTCTGGCATATATGAGATGAAAGACGCATTAAAATATTTGGAAGACAAAAATAACTCTGACAGGATAGAGAGGCAGTTATTGCAGGTAAGAAAGACTTGTTTTGAAAGGGATGGAAAGGAAGATGTGAAGCCGAAGCTTTTTGATGAGATGAACAAATGGAGATTTCCCCTGCATTTTGTAGATTTTGAGGGCAGCAGGGCTGCCATCCCATTTAATGCCGGCACCAGTCCTTATGAGCAGATTGCATTTCAATTTTCCTGCCATACACTATATGAAAGCGGTGAGATAAAGCATATTGAGTGGATTAAAAGAGAGTCGGGTGAATTCCCAAACTTTGAGTTTATCATGGCTTTGAAGGATGTATTGGATAAAGATAATGGCACTATTTTTCGCTTCCACATTTATGAAAATACAGTCTTGCGGGAAATTCACAGTCAATTAGAAAAAATAAAACCGAAGGCTGTTGACTATAAAAGTCTCATGGACTGGATTGATACAATTACAAAAAATGGCAGTAGAAACATGGTTGATTTGCATGAAATGGTTCGGAAGTATTATTATCATCCCGACATGGGCGGTTCTAATTCTATAAAGGATATATTGCCTGCCGTATTATCTGCAAGCAGGTTTTTAAAGGATAAATACAGCAAACCTTTAAACTTCGGGACAAACCTCATGGGCAAAGTGTGGTGGAAGAACGATGCAGTTTCGGGCAAGGCAATAGACCCGTATAAACTGCTGAGAGAGAATTTTGATGATAACCGTGATGTTATTAATGACGGCGGCGGTGCAATGACTGCCTTTGGGAAGCTCCAATTTACAGATATTCCAGAGGAAGAACGAAAGGAAATAATCAGCGATTTGCTGAGGTATTGTGAGTTAGACACACTCGCTATGCTGATGCTATATGAACACTGGAGATCATTGAGAGACAGCAATTAAAAATGAGGGGGAGATTTCAGTGGTGACGGTGGATATGATTTATGAAAATAGAAAATAGGATAGATATTTTATTATGCGAAATGGCAAATTTATTTCCTGAAAATACAGGATTGCCTGTGGTTATTTGGGTTCAGGAAAAATCATCGGATAAAATAGAAAAAAATAAACATAAACTGCCAGGGATTAAAGTGATGACTAAAAAAGGGAAGGCAAATATATCTCAATCAGTTTCGGTTTCAATAGAAGATAATCCAAAAGTATTGAATGGAAAATTATCTTCTACAATTCTTAATCCTGTAAGGAAGTGGATTTTATTAAATAAAATTTCTCTTTTAAAACATTGGAATCAAAAAATAGACACGGTAAGCTTAATTCATAAGCTTAAAAAAATTACATAATTAACATCAAGAATATATTTACATGAACCAAAAATCCAAAAGAGCCCCTGACCAGTTAAGGAAATTACACAGGCTAATCTCCATCCTTCGCATGCTTGATAATCGCAAACAATGCACACCTGAAAAACTTGCCAGAGACTTTGGCACTACTCCCCGCAACATATACCGAGATATGAATGACCTTTATTCGGCAGGTTTTGCCATATATTATGATAAGGGAACTAAAACCTATTCTTTCACAGACCCTGATTTTACATTGAGAGACCTTGATTTGAATAATAATGAGTTAATAGCATTATTATTAGGCAAAAAGTTGGGGCATACTCTCGGCAAACCCATTGAGAATGCCTTTAACTCGCTCTTGAAAAAGGCGCATAAGGATACAGGAGAAAAGACAAAGAGTAAAATCAAAAAACTTGAAGATAGGCAATGGTTCTGGGTTGACCTTGCTCCTATGGATGATTTTGAAAAGATAGAAAAACAATACAATGGAATAGTAGAGGCGATGGATAGAAAACGGGAGATTGAGATGGTTTACAAGGGGATGCATGAACAGAAAGAAACAAGAAGGCAGATTAAACCGTATGGTCTGTTTTTCAGTAATGGCATGTGGTATGTCCTCGCATACTGCAACCTGCGGAAAGAAATAAGAAGTTTTGCCTTAGACTGCATAAAGGAATTTCAGATAACGAATATGCTTTATGTTATATCAAAGGACTTTAATATGGATGATTACTTCAAGTCGAGCTGGCATATAATACAGTATGGCAAGCCTGTTGAGGTGGCTTTAAGGTTTACAAAGGATGTTGCCCGATGGATTAAGCGGCGCAAATGGCATCCGAATCAGGTAATTGAGGAGAGAAGAGACGGGTCTATTATATTCAAGGTCAAGCTGCAGGGGACAAAGGAAATCAAATGGTGGACATACCACTGGGCGCCCTATTGCGAAATCATCTCCCCTCCTGAACTGAGAAAAGAGGCAAGGGAGGAGATAAGGAAGTTAATAAGAATGTATAATAAAATCTGAACATCTGAAAGACAAATTGCATAATTTGGGTTGATAAAAATTCCTATGGATATGTTGGGGAGTAGTTCAAGGGAGTTCTTATATATTGTCAACAACCAGAAAAGAAATAAAAATAAGCGGCATAGTTCAGGGGGTGGGATTCAGACCGTTTGTTTACAATCTGGCAGCATCTCTTGGGCTAAAAGGTTATGTCCTTAACTCATCTGAAGGTGTAATAATAGACATTGAAGGTGAGTCTGAAATAATAGATGAATTTACCCTGCTCCTTAAATCCAAATCTCCTCCCTTATCCCGAATTGAGAATATCACAGTAGCCGAAGGCTTTAGCCTGCGTAATTATACAACCTTTGAGATAAAAGAGAGCCTCTCAAAAAGTGGAAAATTCGCCCTCATATCTCCTGATATAGCAACCTGTCCTAACTGCCTTTCAGAATTATTAAATCCTGACGATAGACGCTATCAGTACCCATTTATAAATTGCACAAATTGTGGACCAAGATATTCTATTATTCTGGATATTCCCTATGACAGGCATGAAACAACCATGTCAAAATTTAAAATGTGCCCGGAGTGTGAAAGCGAATACCATGACCCATCTAACAGGAGATTCCACGCACAACCGAATGCATGTCATGTATGTGGACCACAATTGGAGTTGAGAGTTCGGAGTTCGGAGTTCGAAGTTAAAAATGAAAAAGAACCTTTAAAAACTGCTATAGAATTGCTGAGGCGAGGTGCGATTGGGGCAATAAAGGGGCTGGGGGGATTTCATATTGCCTGTGATGCTACAAATAATGAAGCTGTAAAGAGATTAAGGGAGAAAAAGAGGAAAAGCAATAAACCATTTGCCATAATGTGTCCTGATATAAATGCCATAAAAAAAATCTGTGAGTTATCAAATTCAGGTGAAATCTTACTTAATAATGAGTTAAAACCTATTGTCATCCTGCCAAAACTTAAGGGCAATACTATCTCAGAGTATGTTGCACCAGACAATAATTATTTTGCTGTAATGCTTCCATATACACCATTGCATCATCTTCTATTTCAAAATGGAGTCAACCACTCAACTTCTGAACTCTTAAACTCTTCAACTCCTCAACTCCTCAGCTCTTTCATTGCATTAGTTATGACAAGTGGAAACTTGAGTGAAGAGCCAATAGTTATTAATAATGATGAGGCAATGGAAAAACTGTCAGATATTGCAGACTTTTTTCTTTTTCATAACAGGGACATTTATATGCGGGTGGATGATTCTATTGTAAGAGACTATAAAGATACAAAAAGAGTCATCAGAAGAGCAAGGGGATATGTCCCCTACCCTATTGAACTCGGAATGAAAATGCCAGAAATTCTTGGATGCGGTGGAGAATTGAAGAATACTTTTACACTTGCAAAAGGGCATTATGCAATCATAAGCCAGCATATTGGAGATTTGCAAAATTATGAGGCTGTAGAGTTTTTTAAAGAGACACTTAAAAATCTCAAGAACAGTTTCAGGGTTGAGCCGACAATTATTGCCCACGACATGCACCCTAACTATTGGACAACAAAATTAGCAAAGGAACTCATTACTCATCACTCATCACTCACCACTGTCCCTGTCCAGCATCATCACGCGCACATTGTATCCTGCATGGCAGAAAATCATATAAAAGAAAAGGTTATTGGAATTGCATGGGATGGGACAGGTTATGGAATAGACGGTGCTATATGGGGAGGGGAATTTCTCATATCAGATTACAAAGGATTTGAGAGGGCTTGTCATTTTAGATATGTTCCGCTGCCGGGAGGCGATAAGGCAATAAAAGAACCTTATCGTATTGCATTGAGCCATTTATATGATGCCTACGGGATGGATTTTTTAAAATTAAATATTCCCTTTATAAAACAAATTAAAGATAAGACTAAAATTATCTTAAAAATGATAGACAACCGTATAAATACTGTTATGACCTCCAGCACAGGAAGACTCTTTGATGCTGTATCTTCAATCATAAATGAAATTGATACAGTTACTTTTGAGGGTGAGGCTGCTGTTAAATTGGAGATGATGGCAGATAAATCGATAACCGATACATACAAGACTCAGAAGCCAGAAGCCAGAAGCCAGAAGCCAGAATATCCAATAGTAATTGATACACGAAGCTTAATTCGTCAAATTGTAAATGATTTATTAAATGGTGTTGACCGTTCTGTAATATCGGCAAAGTTTCACAATGCACTTGCTGAGATAATATTTGAGGTATGCAGGAGAATAAAGAGCAATACTGGTATTAATAGAGTGGCTTTGAGCGGAGGTTGTTTTCAGAATATATTTTTATTAGATAGGACAATAGAAAGATTAGATAGCGGGTTTAAGGTATTCATCCATAAGGATGTCCCGACTAATGATGGCGGAATATCCCTCGGCCAGGCTATTGTTGCAGCAACAAAAAATGCAGAGTCTTGAATTTATATTTTTTGAATTTTAATTTTAATTAAAGTTTTTTTAACTCTTCCATCACCTTTTTCACATCTTCATAAACCTGCCTTCTAACCTCAGGTGTATAATTTCGCAAGAGATATGCAGGGTGATAGGTTGGCATAAGCTTTATTATCCCTGTAGATATACTATACTCATGCCAAACCCCCCTTATTCTTGAGATGGTAATCTTTTTACTATTCAGTAAGGTTGCTGTAGCAGGACGGCCGAGTGTTACAATTACCTTTGGCTTTATGACTGTAATTTGCTTTTCCAGAAACGGCTTACAGGCAGCTACCTCATCAGGCTCAGGTTCACGGTTTTCAGGGGGTCTGCATTTTACAATATTGCATATATAAACATCCTTCCTCTTTAATCCCATCCCTTTTTCTATGATTTCTGTTAATTTCTGTCCTGCCCTTCCAACAAATGGAAGCCCCTGTATGTCTTCATCTTCTCCGGGTCCCTCGCCTACAAACACTAATTCTGCCTTTGGATTCCCTGAACCAAAGACAATATTTTTTCTCGTATGCCAAAGTTTGCATCTTTTACAATCGCCTATTTCATTTCTAATATCTTCTAAAGAAAGAGTCGGGAGTTGGGGGTTGGGAGTTGGGGGTTGGGAGTTTGGAGTTGGGAGTCGGGAGTTGGGGGGTAGAATTTTCTGATCACTGACCATTGACCACTGACTACTGACTACTGACTGCTGTTCTACAGGTATTTCATTAATACCCATTATCTTTAAATAACCTAAATATCTCTTTAGCCCTTCAATTGCTTCTGATATATCATTATTCATTAAGTAAAAAGTTTAAAGTCTTCTGTTTGATGTTCAATTTCTCTTTTAGTCTATGTAAGCCTATGGCTAATCCATTATGCCGTAGTGGATATTATATCCGCCCTGCCCTCTTTTAAAACCGCATGGGCTGCGGCTAAACGGGCTATTGGAACCCTGAAAGGCGAACAGCTAACATAATTCAGCCCTATCTTGTGGCAAAACTCTACGGAACTCGGTTCACCACCATGCTCGCCGCATATACCAACTTTAAGCCCTGCCCTTGCTGCCCTTCCCTTCTCAACACCCATCTTTATCAACTCCCCGACACCATCCTGATCTATCGCTACAAATGGGTCTTTTGGGAGTATCTTATTTTCAATATAAAATGGAAGAAAATTCCCTGCATCATCCCTGCTTAATCCAAATGTTGTCTGGGTGAGGTCGTTTGTCCCGAATGAAAAGAACTCCGCCTCTGCTGCAATCTTGTCTGCAGTTATGGCAGCCCTTGGTAGCTCAATCATTGTCCCAACCATATATTTAATCTTAACGCCCAACTTTTCCATTACTTCATCTGCAACCTTAATCAGCCTCTCCTTTGTGTATTTAAGTTCATTTATATGCCCTACCAATGGAATCATTATCTCAGGCTCAATCTTCTTTCCATTCTTTGCCAATTCACAGGCTGCCTCAAATATCGCCTGAACCTGCATCTCATAAATCTCAGGGTATGTAATCCCTAACCTGCACCCCCTGTGGCCAAGCATTGGATTAAATTCTTTAAGGCTGTTTGATTTCTCCTTTAATTTTTCTATCGATACATTCATCTCCTTTGCAAGGGCTTCAATCTCTTCCTCTGTATGGGGCAGGAATTCATGAAGCGGCGGGTCAAGAAGCCTTATGGTAACCGGATAACCATCCATTACCTTAAATATCTCTTTAAAATCCCCCTTCTGCATCGGCAGAATCTTTGATAGTGCCTTTCTCCTTTCCTTCTCCGTATCGGACAGTATCATCTCCCTTACCGCATCAATCCTCTTTCCCTCAAAAAACATATGCTCTGTGCGGCATAATCCAATCCCCTCCGCACCAAAATTCCTTGCAACCTGTGCATCATGAGGCGTATCTGCGTTTGTCCTTACATTTAATTTTCTTATCTCATCAGCCCATTTCATAAGCTGGGCAAAATTTCCAGAAAGCTCCGGCTGAATCAATTTTATCTTCCCAAGCATTATATTTCCTGTGCTTCCATCAAGGGTTATCCAGTCCCCTTCTTTAACAATATTACCGTTTACCCTAAATTGTCTCTTCTCTTCATCAATATTCACATCCTTGCAGCCTGCTACACAGCATTTACCCATCCCCCTCGCTACTACTGCCGCATGAGATGTCATCCCCCCCCTGACTGTCAATATTCCCTGTGCAACATTCATTCCCCCTATATCCTCAGGTGATGTCTCCTGTCTAACCAATATCACCCTTTGAAGACATCTCCTGCGCCGACTCTGCAGTAAATACCACCTTTCCTATACCTGCACCAGGTGAGGCTGGAAGCCCCTTTGCTATTACCTCTACCTTTGCCTTGGGGTCAACTGTTGGATGAAGCAGTTGATCTAACTGTTCAGGTTCAACTCTTAAAATTGCAGTCCTTTTATCTATCAAACCTTCCTTGACCATCTCAACTGCAATCTTTACTGCCGCTGCAGCAGTCCTCTTCCCTGTTCTTGTCTGAAGCATGTAGAGTTTTCTATCCTGTATTGTAAACTCAATATCCTGCATGTCTTTATAATGATTCTCAAGTTTCTGATATATCTCTACAAGCGATTTATATACCTCAGGCATCCTCTCCTTTAATTCATCTATAGACTGAGGTGTCCTTATACCTGCAACCACATCCTCACCCTGTGCATTCATAAGAAATTCGCCGTAAAACTTTTTCTCTCCTGTTGCAGGATTGCGGGTAAATGCAACACCTGTTCCTGATGTATCGCCCATATTTCCGAAGACCATTGTCTGGACATTTACAGCAGTCCCCCAATTATCCGGAATACTATAAAGTTTGCGGTATGTAATAGCCCTCTGATTATTCCATGATTCAAACACTGCATTCACCGACATCATGAGCTGTTCCTTAGGCTCCTCAGGAAAATCTTTTCCTGTCTCCTTTTTTACCACCGCTTTATACTTTTCAACAAGCAGCTTTAATGCCTCCACATCCAAATCTGTATCAAGTTCAGCATTGTATTTCTTTTTCACCTCATCCATGATTTCTTCAAACTGGTTTATCTCTACTTCACTGCCGTTTTCAGTCTTCTTTTTCTTTTTCTTTATGCCAAGCACCACACTACTGAACATTGTAATGAATCTTCTATAGGCATCATAGGCAAACCTCTCATTCCCTGTCATTTCAATGATGCCTTTAAGTGTATTTTTATTTAGCCCAAGGTTTAATACAGTATCCATCATTCCCGGCATTGATGCCCTTGCCCCTGACCTCACTGACACAAGTAGAGGCTGTGAATTACTGCCAAATTTTCTCCCCATCATCTCTTCTAATCTTGCAAGATTTTTTTCTACCTCATCCCATAAACCTTCAGGATATCTTTTATTGTTCTTAAAATATTCATTGCATGCTTCCGTAGAAATAGTAAAGCCTGGGGGAACAGGTATGCCGAGATTTGTCATCTCTGCAATATTAGCCCCTTTTCCTCCGAGCAGTGCCTTCATGTCAGTACGCCCCTCAGCACCTCCGGAACCGAAAAAATATACATACTTCTTTTTCATAACGAAAACCCCCTGCCTTTAATTTTTATATTAAATTAAAATAGCTACAAATAAATATATAGATATTATCATGATATCAAAAACTGTTTCAATCAAAATTATCTTCCTTTTTGAATAATCATTTTTTCAAGATTTTTTAAGATTTTTCCTTGACATAGGATATTTAATTTGATAAATAAAAGGCATTAATATGTCTTGAGGTGAAACAAGTGAAATATCCAAAAATATCATCAATCTTTATTATCTTCATTGTAGCTCATCTTAATCTGGTCATGCCTATAAGCAATGCATCAATTAGCGGAGATATCTGCATAACTGATAATGGTATCCATATGGCGCACCATAGTGATAACCAGATGCTCCATGACCACAGAGGAGACACCCATCATTCTGGGCATAAACAGGGAATTAATAAGATAAAGGCAGATTGTAATATGGATATGTCATTATCTGATATATATTTTCCTGGCGGCGAGCATCCTTTTACAAATATTGAATCTCAAGAATTAAATTTTAACTCACAAAATTCAGAAACTGTCTTTTTCGTACAAGCCCAAATTACAGAGGGCTTCATTGCATCTCCATACAACCCTCCAAGATTCATCTCCTGATTAAAATCTTTTATTAGCCACAGACAAACACAGACCCAAATCAGTGGCAGTGTCAGTGAACAGTGTCAGTTGAAAATGTTTTTTGCTGACACTGACACTAATCACTGACACTTATTAATCAGTAAAAGTCCGTGGCAAAAAATTTGTAATTTTCGGTTTTTGTCCACATAAGGAGGTTATTTTTAATGAAGAAAAAATTTACACTTTTATTTCTTTTTCTGATTCTTTCACCTTTCTCTGTTTTCGGAGAGGAAGATGGTGTAACAAAGATTGAAGATGTTGTTGTTACCGGCACAAGGGAGGCGGAGCCGACAAAAGAGGTTCCTCAGACAGTCGGTACTGTAAAGGGTGAAGTGATTGATGACATAAAACCGTCCCACCCCGCACAGGTTATGAACAGGGTAGCGGGTGTTTGGATAAGGCAGACAACAGGAGAGGGGCATGTGACAGCAATTCGCCAGCCTCTTACAACACAGCCTCTCTATCTCTTTCTTGAGGATGGCATACCAATCCGCTCTACAGGATTTTTCAACCACAATGCACTTTATGAAATAAATATGCCGGCGGCCGACAGAATAGAAGTTATGAAGGGACCGGGAACCGCATTGTATGGA
>Ga0209000_1001781_pt1 | contig 13002 bp, 10 predicted proteins | sample RifGroD2_FD_183998 | JGI IMG/M metagenome (GOLD analysis project Ga0209000, IMG submission 183998) | Groundwater microbial communities from Rifle, Colorado, USA - Groundwater D2 (SPAdes) (version 2) | ecosystem: Environmental > Aquatic > Deep subsurface > Groundwater | place: Rifle, Colorado...
ACAGCTTCCTATTGCAACCTGCTGGACAGGTGTCCCCTCTAATTCTTTCAGAGGGACGACATTATCAGGGGAATGTGGTTTTGCAACCATCGGCTCTATCTTGCTTAAATCCAATTCTACAACCTCATCATAAGAAGCATTCGGGTCAGCCTCCAATCGGCTCCATGATTTCTCCCTCTTCTGTGCCTTTAAGAATGCCTTTGTTACCTCATCACTTGGGAAAATAGATGTAGTAGCACCAAGCTCTGCACCCATATTTGTGATAGTTGCTCTTTCAGGAACTGAAAGTGTCTTTACACCCGGACCACCATATTCAATGACCTTCCCGACTCCGCCCTTAACAGTAAGCCTTCTCAAAAGCTCAAGTATAATATCCTTTGCAGATACCCACGGCTGGAGTTTACCTGTAAGTTTTACAAGGACTACCTTTGGCATGGAGAGGTAAAACGGGTCCCCACCCATTGCGAGTGCAATATCAAGCCCGCCGGCACCTATGGCAATCATTCCAACACCACCGCATGTAGGTGTATGGCTGTCCGAGCCTAATAGTGTTTGTCCCGGGACACCGAATCTCTCAAGGTGAACCTGATGGCAGATTCCATTACCTGGCCGGGAGAAGTAAAGCCCATATTTTGCAGCTATGCTCTGGAGGAATCTGTGGTCGTCCATATTCATAAAATCTGTTTGCAGTGTATTATGGTCAACATAACTTACTGATAGTTTTGTCTTAACCCTCGGGACTCCAAGTGCCTCAAACTGGAGATATGCCATAGTCCCTGTTGCATCCTGTGTAAGTGTCTGGTCCATCTTTATTGCAATCTTTTCACCATAAGTCATGTTCCCTGAAACGAGGTGCTTTTTTATAACCTTCTGAGTAATATTCATTGCCATATTATTTCCCTCCAACAAAATAACTTTTTACCTAAAAATACCCGCTCACTTGTCATTCCGAGCCCTTCGCATGTCATTCTGAGCGGAGCGAAGAATCTCGTTTTTTCTGCTCAGGATAAACTCTGCGAGGAATCTGACCCGAAGGGTCATTCTGAACGAAGTGAAGAATCTCTAAGTAAGAGTTCCTTCGCTACGCTCAGGACAAGTTTTAGATTGCTTCGCCTTCGGCTCGCAATGACATTTTCAAAGAATTGATTTGTATGTGTATGCTAATAAAAACATGAAATTTCTGTCTATCTGATCCCCCCTTTATCAGCTAAACATATCTGGAAAAATGAAAATTTAAGATAATTTAAAAAAACAAAAATGTCAAGCTTTAAATCACTTTTCAATCAATCGCTTTGAGGCATATTTTAATTATTTTTCCTGATGACTTTTCATGCCCTTTTCTGATATTTTAATACCATGCAAAAACAGTGGCTTGAAAAATATCCTGCTGATATTCCACCATCCATTGAATATCCCAATAAGACAATAGCAGATTTCCTGTCTGAAACAGCAGAAAAGTTTTCTCAAAAGAGAGCCATAATATTCTTTGGCAAAAAGATAAACTACAAAGAACTCCACAGCCTAACAATCAAGTTTGCCAATGCATTGGTTAATATGGGAGTTAAAAAGGGTGACAGGGTTGCGATTATGCTTCCAAACTGTCCTCATGAGGTAATTGCTTATTACTCCGTCCTCAAAATTGGGGCTATAGTCGTCCAGTTCAATCCGTTATATACAGAAAGAGAAACAGAATACCAATTAAACGATTCAGACTCAGAAATAATCATAATCCTTGATGTCCTCTACAAGAATCTTAAGAATATTATAAATAAAACTCCAATTAAAAATATTATCCTTTGCAGTATCTCTGACTTCCTTCCTTTTCCAAAAAATATTATTTACAGACTCAAGGAGAGAAACGAAACTGGAGTAATTTTAAAGGAACATAAAGTCTCACACTATATTTTTTCAAAACTGATAAAGAAAAGTCCTGCCAAACTGGTCAATATAAATATTTCACCTGATGACATTGCCCTTCTTCAATACACAGGAGGGACAACAGGCATTCCAAAGGGTGCAATTCTCACTCACGGAAATTTAGTTGCAAATACAATCCAGTGCCGTCACTGGTTCTCAAAGGCAGAGGTCGGAAAGGAGACATTCCTCTCTGTCCTCCCATTTTTTCATATCTTCGGCATGACATCATCCTTGAACCTTCCTGTCCATTTAGCCTCATCAATGATACTCCTGCCAAGATTTAAACCTTTGGATGTCTTAAAGGCAATAGAACGATACAGGGCAAGTATATTTATAGGTGTCCCTGCAATGTTCTCAGCAATAAATGGTGAGTTAAGGCATGAGAACAAATATAATCTGTCATCTATGAAATTCTGTGTAAGTGGGGCAGCCCCACTCCCTCATGACATGGCAGTAAGATTTGAAACCTTGACAGATGTAAAGGTTATAGAAGGTTACGGACTTACTGAGGCATCCCCAGTAACACACTGTAATCCTATATATGGGGAGAGGAAATTCGGCAGCATAGGACTTCCCTTGCCTGACACTGAATGCAGTATTGTTGACTTGATAACAGGGGCAGAGCTTCAGACAGGTGAAATAGGAGAAATTGCAATAAGAGGACCTCAAATTATGAAGGGTTATTGGAAGAATGAGAAGGAAACTGATATGGTTTTAAAGAATGGATGGCTCTTCACTGGCGATATAGGGAGAATGGATGAAGATGGATTTTTCTATATTGTTGACAGGAAAAAGGAGATGATAATCTCAGGCGGTTATAACATATATCCGAGAGAGATTGAGGAGCTCTTAAACAAACACCCAAAGGTGAAGGAGTCTGCTGTAATCGGCATACCTTATAAATCCATTGGTGATATACCAAAGGCATTTATTGTATTAAAAGATGGAGAATCTGCAGATGAAGATAAGATTATCAATTATTGCAAGGCTAATCTGACAAAATATAAAGTCCCTAAAAAGGTTGAATTCAGGAAAGAACTCCCGAAGAGTCTCATTGGCAAAGTCCTTAAAAAGGTATTAAAGGAAGAGGAGAGGTCAAAAAAAATACTTGACGAAACAAGATAAAGGTAGTATGTTAAAGAATATGAAAGTCAAGACATCTATAACCCTCTCAGAAGAACTGATTAAAAGCATTGATGAATTATTTGGCGAGCAAAAGAACAGGTCAGAATTCATTGAGGAGGCAGTAAGGGATTTCATTGAAAGGCAGGCACAAAGAAGAAGGGATTTGAAAGACCTTAATATCCTCAACAAAAAAGCAAATGAACTCAATAAAGAGGCAGGTGATGTTCTGTCTTATCAGATAAATTTATGAGGAGAGGGGAACTTTATCGTGTATATAAAGGTATTTCTCATGACCCTAAAAAATATCGTGTATTTGTTGTAGTGAGCCGTCAGGTGCTTATTGATTCAAGGTTTTCTACCCTAATTTGTGCACCTATTTATTCAAGTTATGATGGACTGTCTACTCAAGTAAGGGTGGGGATTGAAGAAGGTTTAAAACACGAGAGCAGCATTCACTGTGATGAACTCGTCAGCATTCCAAAAATATCTCTGACTCATTATATCGGCTCACTTTCTGCTGAAAAGGTTCAACAACTAAATGATGCAATTAGAGTTGCTCTAAGCCTTTAACCCAAATTTCGGATTATTCGGGCTGTCTATCACCTCCCTCACTTTTTTTAAAAGTTTATTTGGGGTAATAGGTTTAAATAAAAGGCTTATCCCATCCTCGCTTATATCCTTCGTCTTTATCTGGTCTGCTGTATATCCACTTACAAAAATGACCTTAATATCAGGACTTATCTTTTTAATCTCTTCATAAACCTCTTTCCCGCTCTTTTTTGGCATTATCATATCGGATATAATGAGTTTTATATTATCCTTATTTTCATTAAACTTTTGAACTGCATCCTCTCCATCAACAGCCTCTATGACTTTATACCCATACTCTTCAAGTATTACCCTTGTAGTCTCCCTTACAATTGAATTATCCTCTACAAAAAGAAGTGTCTCACTTCCACTAACAGTGGTAATAACCTCTATCGGTTTTCTTTCTTTAGCCTCTTGAGTTGTCAATGGCAGATATATCTTAAACTCGGTTCCATTGCCGGGCTCACTAAAGACATTAATAAAACCATTGTGCTGTTTGATAATACCGTATGATATTGACAATCCAAGCCCTGTCCCCTTTCCAAGACCCTTCGTAGTAAAGAATGGCTCAAATATCTTTTTCCTTGTCTCTTCATCCATGCCGACACCTGTATCAGCAAAGTTTATCATTGCATAACTCCCCGGTTTACCATAGCCGTATGCCCTGATAAATTCACCATTAATCTCATATAGGGATGTGCTTATAGTTATCTTCCCTCCATTAAGCATTGCATCCCTTGCATTTGTTGCAAGGTTCATCAATATCTGGTCAATCTGCACCTCGTCTATATTAACATTCAATGCCCTGTCAGTAAGATTTGTATTCAGCTCAATATCCTCACTAATCAGCCTCATCAGTATTTTTTCAGTTCTTTCAATAAGCCCATTCAAATCTACAACCTGCGGATTTATCACCTGTTTTCGAGTGAATGCAAGAATTCCCTTTGTCAGACTTGCACCTTTCTCTGAGGCTGAAATTATCTGCTCTGCAAATTTTTTTGTAGTTTCATCCCCCCCCTTTTTCATAATCAAAAGGTTTCCGTAATTCATTATTGCAGACAGAATATTATTAAAATCATGGGCAATGCCTCCAGCGAGTATCCCCACCGACTCCATTTTTTGGGAATGCCTCAACTGGTCTTCAAGTTTCTTTTTTTCTGTGATTTCCTCAATAATTCCCTCCAAATAGATATTACCATTATCGCCTTTTTTTAATACAGTTGAAACAGATGTCCAGATTTTATTTCCCTTTATTGTAATAAATGGAATCTCTTCATCAATCACAGATTCACCCTTCAACAACCTGTCAACTATCTCCTTGAGCTTGTTTTTATTTTCCAATAAATGAAGGACATTATGTTTAAGAAGTTCCTCTCTTGAATCAGCCTCAACCATCATCACACATGCTTTATTAACCTCAATCATTTTACCATCAGTATCAATCTTGAAAACTCCTGCATTAAGGCTGTTGATCAATTCCTCATATTTCCGCTGTAGCTCAAGCTGAAACATCTCCATCTTCTTCCGTTCAGTAATATCCTGAATTGTCCCGACCATACGGACAGGTTCACCTGTGCTATTTAAAGCAACCACACCCTGTTCGTGGATAAACTTCTCTCCACCTCCTTTAAGAACTATCCTGTAGTCAATAGAGTATGGTTTTTTATTGTAAAGTGCATCATTGACAGCACTCTTAACAAACTCCCTGTCATCAGGATGAACAAACTTTAAAAATCTGCTGTCTTCAAATTTATCTAACTCTACGCCAAAGATATTGTAAATCTCATCTGACCAGTAAAGCTTATCTTTAACTATGTCCCACTCCCAGTTTCCAAGCCTTGCTATATGCTGTGCCTCTTTCAGCTTCTTTCCTCTCTCTTCAAGCTCGTTAGTCCTCCTGCTAATCTCAGATGTCATCCTGTTAAAAGACCTTGAAAGAATACCGATCTCGTCCTCTTCCTGAATAGGGATATCAATCTCATATCTACCCGTTGCAATATCTTCTGCAGCAGCCGAGACCCTCTGTATTCGCATAACAACATCCTTAAAAAAGATGATAAACATTACAATAATTATTCCAATGACGATAGAAGCAGTTATCATCATATTCCTTCCTATTATCCTCGTATGGGCAAGGATATCATCAACATCCTCTTCCATAATTAATACCCATTCCATTTCAGGCAGATATTCTGATGCACCTGCAACCCTTATTTTCCTGTAGTTATCATAGAAACCAGAGAACTCTTCATTTGATTCCAGTGCCTTCTTAACTGGCAGAGTATCTATTATGTAATTTAATTCTATGTCATTGACAAATGAAGACTTGCTGATTAACCTTTTTTCCCTGTTGACCAGATATATCTTTATTCTATGTCTTTTCAGTTCTGCTTCGGTTATCCTTTTTTCGCCCTCATATTCCTCCGTTTCAATTCTTTCAAGTATTGAGTTTAATTCCGATATGTGGATAAAATTGGCAATAACTCCAATAGGTCTCCCTGTTGAAATGTTTAAGAGAGGGGCTAATGCTACAATTTCTGGCAATTCTGGAGATGCTGTCCTTTTTTCAGCCACACTCACCCTCTCTTTTCCTTTCTTAAAAAAATTCTCCCCTGACAAATCACTTCCCACTGCAGAGAGGTCTGTGGATGTCAGAACTCTCCCGTCAGGGGAAATAATACTGATGGTATGAATTGACTTATCTATAACTATCTTATTTTTTAAAATATAATCGCTGAGGTTCTTAACAGCAGACTGCTGTCCTTCAAGGATACTCTGGGTTCCGTTTCTTATGACACCGTCACTTGAAAAATCCTGCACGCGATTCATTGATTTCTCAAGGAACTGAGATACAACCTCCTCATAAACAAATGCCTGACTGCTTAAATCCTCAAGGGCATGTCCCATTAAAATCTTTCTGTTTATATTGAAGTTATAGACAAAGGCGATGATTAAAGGCAGGAATACCACTATTACGGCAAGAAATGTTTTCTGTAGGAGAGATAAAGAAATTTTTTTCATTCAGTATCGTAACCCATATTTCAAGAAAAAAACTTAATTTTAACCACTGAGGCACTGAGAGAGACAAAAGAAAAAAAGATTAAGGAGAAAGGGAGAAGAGGGAGAGATGGAAAAAAGGTAAAATATATTTTCCATTCATCTTTTCTTAAATTTCCCTATTTCTCCTTATTGTTTTCCTCTGTGTCTCCGTGCCTCTGTGGTAAATTATATATTTTTTCTCTACAAATTCAAGTATTTTAAGACAAATTCGGCAGTAAGCTGTCCATCCTTTATACACTCGCTTATCCCGCTCCCCCTGTATGAACTGCCTGTAAGAAACATGCCTGGATATTCTGATAACTTCTTATCAAGGATTGACAGCCTCTCTTCATGACCGATGGTATATTGTGGCATTGCCTTCTCCCATCTGTAGATTCGGGTCAGCAGAGGCTCTGATGTAATACCCATAATATCCCTCAACTCACCTTTTACCATCTCTATCATATCTTTATCGTTGAGAAAAACCAGTTTCTCATTATGGGAGCCTCCAATAAAACACCTGATTAAAACAGAGTCATCCGGTGACCTGTATGAGAATTTTCTTGATACCCATGTTGCACCTGTTATTCTCCTCTTCTCCTGCCTCGGCACAAGAAATCCAAATCCATTCATTGGATTGGAAATGCTTTCCTTCTTAAATGCGAGGGATACAGTGGCTGTGGATGCATAAGGAATCTTATTTAAGAGAGCAGATATAGAATCATTAATCCCTGTCAATAGGCTGGCTGTTTCATAGGAGGGGGTGGCAAAAACCACAGTATCTGCATCTAAAACCTCTCCGTTTTTTAAAGATATTTTATATTTATGTTTCATTACTACATCCGCTACTTCTCTATTTGTAAGAATTTTAGTCATTTTAAGATTTTGGACAATTGTCGCAGGCATCTCAGAGAGTCCATCTTTAAGTGTCATAAACATCGTGTATTTAGGCTTATTTCCTTTACTTCCAGCCCTCCTCATCTCTCTCCTTTTAGCAATCATCCCTTTAATAAGGCTTCCATATTCTTCCTCCATTTGAACAAACCTCGGAAATCGGCTCTTAACACTCATGGTATCAGGGTCTTCAGCATGGACACCTGCTACAAGAGGGGCTGCAATCTTATCAAGGGCTTCCTGACCAAGACGGCGGCGGACAAACTGGGAAAGGCTCTCATCAGCACTTGATTCCTTTTTTGGTATGAACAACTCCATCCCCATCCTAATTTTGCCTGAAAGAGATATCAGATTACTCTTTAATAGGGGAAAGATTTCGGTCGGTATCATCAATATCACACCCTCAGGCAGTTCGTGCAGATGTCCATTCAACAGGATATAAGTCTTTCTGTATTCGTCATTGGTGCGGAGAAGACTCTCCCCCATTCCAAGCCGCTCACAGAGTTGAATTGCCCAAGGCTTCTCGGATAGAAAACAGTCTGGACCGCCTTCTATAAGAAAACCGTCTGTCCTCTCTGTCAGGATATTCCCCCCTATTCTATTATTTTTTTCAAATAGGGTTATAGAAATACTCTCACCTTTTTTTCGGGCTATTTCTTCAAGACTGTAGGCAGTGGCAAGTCCTGATATACCCCCACCTATTATTACTATTTTTTTATCAGTCATTTTAACTACAAAATAAAAAAAGGGGTTAAGGATTAAGAGTTAATTCAGTTTTTACTAACCCCTAATCCCTAACCCCTTTTTATTAATTATACTTCCAATATTTCTTTATCCTTTTTTGCTGTAATCTCGTCAACTTTATTTATAAATTTATCAGTGATTTTCTGTATCTCATCATGTGCCTTTTTGTGCTCATCCTGAGAAATCTTTTTATCCTTTTCAAGTGCCTTTAGATGCTCCATGCTGTCCCTTCTTATATTCCTTATAGCAACCTTGCAGTCTTCAGCCAATTTCTTTACAACCTTCACAAGCTGTTTTCGCCTCTCCTCTGTAAGAGGCGGGATTGATATACGGATAATTTTACCATCGTTAGACGGTGTTAATCCAAGGTCAGATGAAAGGATTGCCTTTTCTATAACAGGGGTAATAGATATATCCCACGGCTGGATTGTTACTGAGCGGCTTTCAGGCACAGAAAGGTTGGCAACCTGATTGAGAGGGGTTGGATTTCCATAGTAGTCCACCTTTATCCCATCCAAAAGGGCTAATGATGCCCTGCCTGTCCTTATCCCTGCCAGCTCTTTCTGGAAAACCGTTACCGAGGACTCCATCTTCTTATTTGTATCACTATAGATATTCTGAATCATTTATTCCCCTTTACAATCGTCCCAATCTTCTCCCCTGAAAGAACTCTTTTTATATTCCCCTTTTCCTTCATACTGAATACTATTATAGGAATCTTGTTATCCATGGATAAAGTTATAGCGGTTGTATCCATAACTTTTAAGTCCTTCTGCAACACTTCCATATATGTAAGGTCTGTAAATTTTACTGCATTCTTATCTTTTTTAGGGTCGCTGCTGTAAACACCATCAACTTTGGTTGCCTTAAGTATAACATTAGCATTTATCTCTATAGCCCTTAATGACGCTGTAGTATCGGTTGTAAAATACGGACTCCCCGTCCCTCCTGCAAAAATAACTACCCTCCCCTTCTCCATGTGTCTTATTGCCCTGCGTCTGACATACGGCTCAGCCACCTGCCTCATATCTATTGAAGTCAGCATCCTTGTATGGACACCTTCCCTTTCAAGGGCATTCTGAAGTGCCAGTCCATTAATTACGGTTGCAAGCATCCCCATGTAATCGGCGGTAACCCTGTCCATTCCGTCATTGGCGGCAATTGAACCTCTGAATATATTCCCTCCGCCTATTACAACCGCAGTCTCAATGCCCATCTCCTGGATTTCTTTAATTTCAAGGGCAATATCTCTGACTATCTTTTGGTCAATACCAAAACCACCTTCTCCGCTTACCGCCTCACCGGTAAGTTTCAATAGAACCCTTTTAAATTTTAATTTTGGCAATTATTGTTTCCCTAATTGATATCTGACGAATCTGCTAACCTGAATATTTTCGCCCAATTCGGCAATCTTTCTTGAAATGAATTCTTTGATTGTAATATCAGGGTCTTTTACAAAAGACTGCTCAATAAGACATGCCTCTGTATAATATTTCTCTAACTTCCCCTCCGCAATCTTCTGAACAACATTATCGGGCTTGCCTGACTCCTTAGCCTGATGAATATAAATTTCCTTTTCCTTGCTTATTACCTCAAGCGGAACATTCTCCCTCTTTATATACAATGGATTTGACGCAGCAATATGCATTGCAATATCTTTTACGAGTGACTGAAACTGCTCTGTCCTTGCAACAAAATCAGTTTCGCAATTTACTTCCACTAAAACGCCTATCTTCCCGCCTGCATGAATATATGAAGCTACAAGCCCCTCAGAAGTTGCACGGTCTGCCTTTTTAACTGCCTTTGAAAGCCCCTTCTTTCTCAGATAATCAATTGCGGATTCAATATCCCCCTTTGTCTCCTCCAGGGCATCCTTGCAATCCATTATCCCTACACCTGATCTCTCCCTTAATGTTTTCACCAACTCAGCGCTTACTGCCATTAAATCCTCCCAATAATACAGTGTCAGTGTCAGTTTTTAGTTTCAGTTTTTATTGTAACTAACACGATTAACTAACACTTAATTTATATTTGTACTGGTATCTCGTTCAATTTTGCTTCCTTTGTTGGAACAATAGCCGACTCTAATGCAGATTCCGTTTCATCTGTAGAAACCCTCTCTTTAATCGCTATTGCCTCTTTAGCTTCTATAATAATATCTGCCACTTTTGAAGCCATCAGCCGTATTGACCTTATGGCATCATCATTTGCAGGGACGACAAAATCCACCCCGTCAGGATCGCAATTTGTATCTACAACTGCTATAGATTTAATACCCATCTTCTCAGCCTCATTAATGGCTATTCTCTCTTTGCGTGTATCAATAACAAATATTGCCTTTGGCAGTTTATCCATATCCTTAATCCCGCCAAGATATTTATCAAGTTTTTTAATCTCCTTATCTATCATAATACCCTCTTTCTTTGTAATAGAATTAAAACCCCCGCTCTCCTTCATTGCCTCAAGCTCTCTCAATCTTTTAATACTCTTCTTAATGGTATCAAAGTTGGTTAGGGTCCCGCCAAGCCACCTCTGATTCATGAAAAACATACCGCACCTCTTAGCCTCTTCCGCAATCATACCCTGTGCCTGTTTCTTCGTTCCGACAAAAAGGATATATTCCCCCTGAGTAACTATATCGGTTATAAATTTGGTAACCTCTTTAAACTTCTTGAGAGTCTTCTGCAAATCTATAATATAGATGCCATTTCTTGCCCCAAAGATATACTTCTTCATCTTTGGATTCCACCTCTTGGTCTGGTGTCCAAAATGGGAACCTGCCTCCAATAACTGCTTCATCGTAATAGCTGACAACATGCTTCCTCCTTCAAATTTTGTTAATGTTTACTTTGATAGAATTTTTCATTTATATCACAAAACCCTTTAATTTTGCAATACATTTTTACATAAAAAATAAACCTGAATTATGCATTAACCACAGATGAACACAGGTAAACACTGATAAAACAAAAACTTATTATAATTCTTCTTTCACTTAAAAAGTGAAATATATTTTTCTTTTAGTTTATTGAATAAGCTGTGTTAATCTGTGTTTACCTGTGGTTTCACGCATTTTTTGGGTTTAACTCCTGTAACTGCCATTTATTTTTACATAATCATAAGAGAGGTCTGTTGTCCACACCTTTGCCTCTTCATGCCCGATTCCAAGGTCAAGTGTTATAGTTATATCTTTTTTCCTCATAGCACCCCTCACCTTCCTCTCCCAATCCCCTTTAACACCACTACCATTTTTAAATACAACTACCTTACCTATTGAGAGCTTTATTTTATCTGAATCAAACTTTACACCTGAATTCCCCGCCGCTGATATTATCCTCCCCCAGTTTGGGTCTTCTCCAAAGAGGGCTGTCTTGACCAAATTTGAATTTGCAATTGAAAGGGCAACCTTTTTTGCATCCTCAAATTTTTTTGCCTTTTTAACATTTATCTCAACAAATTTTGTAGCCCCTTCACCATCCCTCACAATCATCTTTGATAGGGAAGTTGTAACATGATTTAACGCCTCTACAAATGGGGTAAACTCCTTTGAGCTTTTATCAGTAATCATTTTGTTGCCTGCTAATCCGTTTGCCAGAATTAAAATTGTATCATTTGTGCTTGTATCACCATCTACTGTAATCATATTAAATGATTTATCTACTGAGTCTTTGAGTGCAATATTTAAGAGTTTAGGTGAAATCGCAATATCTGTTGCAATAAAAGATAGCATTGTGGCGAGTCTGGGATATATCATCCCTGAACCCTTCGCAATCCCGCCTATTCTTATAGACACCCTCCCGCATTTATATTCTACAGCGGCTGTCTTTGAAACAATATCGGTAGTCATTATTGCCTCTGCGGCATCCATTCCACCTGTTCTGCTTAACTTTTTAACAAGGGCGGGTATTCCTTTTTTAACCTTTTCTATAGGTAAGGGATCGCCGATTACGCCTGTGGATGCAACAAAAATTTTTTCAGGAGATATGCCAAGAGATTTGGCTGTCAGGTTAACCATCTCTTCTGTATGTCTGTATCCTGTCTTACCCGTACACGCATTTGCATTACCACTATTTACTATTACACCTCTTGCCTTTCCTTTCTTGATATTCTTCTGGCTCAATATTACAGGTGCCGCCTTTATGCGATTCTCAGTAAATACACCCGCAACAGAAGCCTCCGCTTCGGAAACAATCAAGGCAAGGTCTTTCTTGCCTGTTTTTTTAATACCACATGATATACCTGAAGCCCGTATCCCCTTTACTGCAGTTATTCCGCCCTTTATCTCTTTCATAAAAAATCCTTTTATCCACAGATTTCGCAGATTATCGCAGATTAAAACAAAATATTTTTTTAAAAATCTGTGTAATCTGCGGATTAATCAAGTCTTTGTTCTTATGGAAAAATTCCAACTCCTTCTAAAGCCGTATCCTCCTTAAAACCAAGCATAATATTCATATTTTGAACTGCCTGACCCGACGCACCTTTAACAAGGTTGTCAATCACAGACACAATAATTATCTTTCCTGTCCTTTTATCCATCTGAAAACCAATATCACAGTAATTTGAGCCAAGGACATGATGGGTTTGAGGAGATTTACCTATTCCAAGAATTCTCACAAACCTCTCCCCTTTATAAAAATCTTCATATATTTTTAAAATATCTTCTGATGCTAAATTTTTATTTAGAGGGGAGCA
>Ga0209000_1001782_pt1 | contig 12991 bp, 7 predicted proteins | sample RifGroD2_FD_183998 | JGI IMG/M metagenome (GOLD analysis project Ga0209000, IMG submission 183998) | Groundwater microbial communities from Rifle, Colorado, USA - Groundwater D2 (SPAdes) (version 2) | ecosystem: Environmental > Aquatic > Deep subsurface > Groundwater | place: Rifle, Colorado...
CTCCACGCTGACGCCCGGCAAGAACGTCTGGGAAGTCATCTCCGGCGGTCTGGATATCGTAAAGCTCGGCAAGCTGGAAGTGAATTCCCGCGCCTACGTGGCCCGGTTCAACTTCAGCGGTCAGGACCAGCAGAAGAAAGTGGAGAACCTCTCCGGCGGAGAGCGCAACCGCGTGCACCTGGCCGTGATGCTCAAGGAAGGCGGGAACGTTCTGCTCCTGGACGAGCCCACCAATGACCTAGACGTGAACACGATGCGCGCCCTGGAAGAAGCGCTTGAGAACTTCGCCGGCTGCGCCGTGATCATCAGCCACGACCGCTGGTTCCTGGACCGCGTGGCCACGCATATCATGGCTTTCGAGGGCGACAGCAAGATCGCCTGGTTCGAGGGCAACTTCTCCGAATACGAGGCCGACCGCCACGCCCGCCTGGGTACCGCCGCCGATACGCCGCACAGGATAAAATACAAGAAACTGACCAGGCCCTAGGAAGGTTGAGAAAGAACCAAAAGAAAACTGTCCGCTTTGTCAGCGGACAGTTTTTTATTTGTAACAATTGGCAAGGATGTTCAAAGCCGCTAAACCGATATTCTGCGTTTAAGGTGGATACACACGTGCGCCTATCTGTTATTTTTATCGGACCGCGGACACACTTATGGCAGTATAAGTGAAATATTGCTAGCATAAGTCTTTCGGGTTAGGCGGCAAAAGCCGGAGTAAAGGCTCTGCCCCAGGGGAAATTAAAATGAGCAAGATCGTTGATCATTACAGGAAACTTGATGTTTTCGTCTCGACCCATACGAAAGGGGTTATCGCCGGTTTTTTCGTGCTGCTGACCGGTCTTGCGGTGCTCCATATTTACAGCTCGCCGTCCGGAATGCCCCAGCCGAAAGAGTCGAATGCCCTTTGGAAAAACTATATCAGCGGGCACACGTCCGGTATCGTGCCAAGAAAATGCAATATCCGTATCGAATTCCTGACAGATGTTTTTCCCAAGGAGATGGTCGGGCAGTCCGCCGCGTCTTTTATAACTACTGAGCCGGGGATCTCCGGAGAATACTCTGTTTCCGGCACAAGAGAGATAACGATCGTGCCGAAATCGGAACTGAGCCGGGGCCAGTATTATCTTGTGCGCATTAAAGGCGGCAGGATCGAGATGCTGCCGGCCGGTATCGGAAATTACGAGTTTGTTTTCCAGGTCATAGAACAGGCGCTTGAAGTCGACGTCAAAGGATTAACGATCAGCGGAGCCGATGACAAAATGATGGAGCTGGAGGGGACCTTGCTGACCGCCGACTCGGAAGAGCCGGACCGGATAAAAGAAGTCCTCGCGGCTTCTTTCGACGGCAAGAAGCTGGATGTAAAATGGACGCACGACGTTTCCGGAAAGAAACACGACTTTACGGTCCCGGGGATAATCCGCCAGGGGGAAACCAAAACTCTTTCACTGGAATGGGACGGAGATAAGATAGGAGCGAAGGACAAGGGTAAAACGGACATCGAAGTGCCCAGTGCCGGCGAGTTCAAGGTTACCGAAGTGAAACCGGTGCTCGAGGAGCAGCAGTATATCCTCGCTTTATTTTCGGACAACCTCAAGGCGGACCAGCCGGTGCGCGGCCTGGTCTCCCTGGACCAGAGCGGGTATACCGTGCGGGTAGAGAACAATATGCTTAAGGTGTATCCCGAGAGACGCTTTATCGGAAAGGTCACCCTTACATTGCAGCCGGGGCTGAGAAATTCCAAGGGGACGCGTCTTGAGAAACAGTTCCAGCAAACGGTATTCTTCCCTAGCCAGAAGCCGCAGGTGCGTTTTGCCGGAAAGGGGATGATCCTGCCGGAAAACAAGGTCTTGATGATACCGGTGGAAGCCGTTAATGTCCACTCCGTGCAGGTCACAGCCTTCAAGATCTATGACAACAATATAGGCCAGTTCCTGCAGACGAATAAACTGGACGGCACGGAGGACCTGCACCGCGTCGGACGTTACCTTTGGCGAAAAACCATACATCTTCCCTCCATCGATCCCGACCGGTGGCAGCGCTATAATCTGGACGCTACCGAACTCCTTCAGAAAGCGCCGCGTGGTATATTCCGCCTGGAACTCTCCATCAGCAGAAAAAACTCCAATTACTCCTGCTCAAAGGAGGAGAACGAGGTCCCCGCGGTGGAAGAGGAGCCCTTCAGGAACAATGACGACCTGTATGTTAAGGAGTCCAGCCAGTGGGATTACTATGAGGAAGGGTATAACTCAGAGAGCAGGCGGCGCGATTGGCATGACCGCGAAGACCCGTGCAAGGACGCCTACTACAAATATGCGGCCGGGGTAAAAGACACCAGAAGTTTCATGGCCTCCAATATCGGCCTCCTGGCCAAGAGCGACCAAAAAGGCCGACTGCTTGTCGCCGCGTCCAACCTGGCGACTTCCGACCCGCTGGCGGGGGTCACCGTTTCCGTCCTTAACTTTCAAAAACAGGAGGTCGGGAGCGGCATTACGGACGGCGCCGGTTTTGCGGAGATAGCTCTTTCCGGAGTTCCATTATTCCTGGAAGGAAGGAAAGGGGAGGACGCCGGCTACCTGAAGCTGAATGCGGGTTCCGCTATCCCGGTCACCCACTTCGACGTGGGAGGAGACGAGGTCCGTGAAGGCATCAAGGGAGTGATATACGGTGAGAGGGATGTCTGGCGGCCTGGTGACGAGCTCCACCTGGTGTTCGTGCTTGAGGACAAGAGCGGCGCTATGCCGGAGGACCATCCTGTCACGATGAGGTTGCGTAATCCGAAGGGCCAGGTGATCCAGACATTCGCTAATACCAGCCCTGTAGGCGGCTTTTATCGGTTTACGATGAAGACGGACGAGAACGCCATTACCGGCTCCTGGACGGCCGAGGCCCAGGTCGGGAACCGGGTTTTCTCTAAACAGCTGAAGATAGAAACTGTTAAGCCGAACAGGCTCAAGATAGAGGCGCTTTTTAATGATGACGCCATCTACAGCTCGAAGATGCCGGTGGAGGGGAAGATCTTCTCCCAATGGCTCCACGGCGCCCCGGCTTCAGGGTTAAGGACGATAGCCGAAGTTCAGCTTAAGCCGGTTTCCACCAGGTTCGACCGTTTTTCAGACTATATTTTTGACGACCCGGTGCGCGAGTTCAAGGGCGAGCCGGAAACCGTCTTCGAGGGGGACCTGGACGGCACCGGGCGCGCCGCTTTCAACGCAGGTCTATCCGGCGGCGGTCAGGCGCCCGGTAAAATGACGGCTAATTTCAAGATCAGGGTTTTCGAGGGAGGAGGAGATTTCAGCGCCACGCGGCTTAGCATCCCGTATTCCCCTTACGGCAGCTATGTGGGGGTGAAACTTCCGGAAGGTGATAAAGCCAGGGGGATGCTGCTTACGGATATCGTGCACAAGGTCTCCATCGCCACCCTGAGCGATAAGGGGAAGCCTGTCTCGCTGAAGAACGTGAGAGTTTCCCTCTACAGGATGGACTGGAAATGGTGGTGGGACAGGTCAGAGGAATCCCTCGCCCGTTTCGCGGGCGCTGATTACAGCCAAGCCGTAAAATCCGATGTCATCAATACAAAGGATGGGAGCGGGACCTGGGACTTCGAAATAAAGTATCCGATCTGGGGCAGATATCTGCTCAGGGCCTGCGATACCTCAGGCGGGCATTGCTCCGGAAAGGTTTTTTATATCGACTGGCCCGGCTGGGCCGGCCGCGCGCAGGAAGAAGGAAGTCCGGGCGCCAATGTGCTGAACTTCTTTTCCGATAAGCAGGAATATACCGTGGGGGAAACGGCCGTGATACAACTGCCGGAGGCGACCCAGGGCCGCGCCCTGGTATCGATAGAGAACGGGAGCCGCATCATAGAGCACCGCTGGCTTGAAGTCGAAAAGGACAAGACCAAGTTCGAACTCCCCGTAACGGCCGAGATGAGCCCCAATGTTTACGTTTCCGTGGCGCTTATCCAGCCCCACCAGGAGAAAAATAACGACCGGCCAATACGTCTCTACGGCGTTATCCCGCTGAGCGTGAAAAACCCCGCGACTGTCCTGCAGCCGGTCATTCAGGCGGACGACCAGTGGCGGCCGGAAACGAAGGTGGCCGTGAAAGTTTCCGAAAGCGGCGGGCGGCCCATGGTCTATACGCTTGCCGTTGTGGACGAGGGACTCCTGGGCCTGACCAACTTCAAAACTCCCGATATACACGGCCATTTTTATAAAAAAGAGGCTCTCGGTATCACGACCTGGGACCTCTATGACTATGTCGTCGGCGCTTACGGCGCTGAGCTTGAGCGGCTGCTGGCGCTGGGCGGCGACGAGGGGCTGGAGGCCGGGCCGAAGAAGGAGGACCAGCGGAGGTTCCCGCCTGTGGTGCGGTTCCTGGGTCCGTTCAGGCTGGAGGGGAAACGGACGAATACCCACGAGGTCGACATCCCGTCGTATATGGGCGCCGTGAGGGTAATGGTGGTGGCCGGTGAAAAAGGCGCCTACGGCAAAGCCGATAAGAGCATTGTGGTCAAAGAGCCGCTGACGCTGCTGACCACCCTGCCGCGGGTAATAGGGCCGGACGAGGAAATGACCGTGCCGGTGGCGGTCTTCACCTCCGAGGAGTCGGTAAAAGAAGTGATCCTGAAAATAGAGACCGATAAGTATTTCTCGGTGCCCGATACTAAGACCCTTACTCTGCATTTTGATAAGCCCGGAGAAAAGATGGGTTTCTTCAAGGTCAAGACGGGGTCTTTGACCGGAAAAGGGAGGATACTCGTCACGGCGCAGAGCGGCGCGACCGTGTCCCGCTCCGAAGTTTATCTCAGCGTCAGGAGCCCCAATCCTCCCACGGTGAAACAATTCCACCGCAAGCTGGAGCCGGGCGAGACCTGGACCGAGAATATCGTCCCGCACGGTCTTGAGGGGACCAACGAGGCCATGTTGGAGGTGGCTTCCGTTCCGCCGCTTAACCTGGAGAAGCGGCTGACCTATCTCATCCGATACCCGCACGGGTGCGTCGAGCAGGTCACCTCCTCGGTCTTCCCTCAGCTCTATCTCCCGGACCTCGTCAAGCTGGATGAAGGCCGGAAAAAAGAGATAGAAAAGAACGTGAATGCCGGGATAGAAAGGCTCAGGCAGTTCCAGGCCGCGAGCGGCGGTTTTATGTACTGGCCGGGCGGCGGGGGCGCGCCCGACCCCTGGGCGTCGAATTACGCCGGTCATTTCCTGGTGGAAGCCAAGGAAAAAGGCTATTTTGTCCCCCCTGCGATGCTCTCGGACTGGGCCAAGTATCAGCGGTCCGCCGCGCAGGTGTGGAGCCCGGACGGAGGGCGCGACCCCCTCGACCAGAGCTACCGCCTGTACACACTGGCTTTGTCAGGCGAACCGGAGGTCGGCTCCATGAACAGGCTGAAAGAAGCGAAGAGCCTGGCGAACCCGGTCCGCTGGCAGTTGGCCGCGGCCTACCAGCTGGCGGGCATCAAGGACGCCGCGAAAGACCTCGCCGAGGGCGCCGGCATGTCCGCAGCGGAATATAAACAGCCGGGCGCCACGTTCGGTTCCTCCCTGAGGGACAAAGCCGTGATCCTGAACAGCCTGGCCATCCTGGGAAGGTACGACGATAAGAGTCTGGCCGAGGCCATCTCCGCGGAGCTGACGGCAGAAAGATGGGAAAGCACTCAATCGATCGCTTATGCTCTTATGGCGGCGGCAAGGTTCTACGGCGCCTCGGGCGCCGCCGAGGGCGTAGAATTCAGTTATACCTCCGGGCAAAAGGAAATAAAGAAAGCGTCTTCCGGCAAACCGGTGGTCCAGATCCCGCTGGCCGCCCTCCCTAAGGCGGGGGCGCCGGTGCAGGTAAGGAACACCTCCGGCCGGAGGCTTTTTGCGGTCGTTACCGTCAGGGGCGTTCCCCCGGCCGGAGAAGAAGCGGAAGAGACGGCAGGACTTAAAATAAGCGTTCGTTACACGGACTCGAAGGGTAACCATCTCGATGTTTCCGAACTGGCTCAGGGCAGCGACGTGGCGGCTCGCCTTACCGTGCAGAACACTTCGGGGCACAAGCTGGAGAACATCGCCCTCTCCCACCTCAGCCCGTCAGGCTGGGAGATACATAATTCCCGCCTGGATTCGGAGCAGGACGAGGAACAAGGCGCGCTGGACTATCAGGATATACGCGACGACCGCGTCTACTCCTATTTCAGCCTGGAGGCCGGGGCTAACATAGAGCTGACCTCGCGCTTCAACGCCGCGTATCCGGGCCGGTATTATCTGCCCGGAATATACGCCGAAGCCATGTACGACGCGGAAAAGCACGGCCAGACAAAAGGGAAATGGGTAACGATACAGAAATCTTCAAAGTGAAGATCAGTAAGGCCGTAAGAGGCTGGGTCCTCTCGGCGAAAACAGGGAGCGCCCGCCTGGCCGGGTACCGCGGGGCACGTAACTGGGCGCTTGCCGGCATTCTGCTCGGCGGCGCCTGGTTCTTTTGTCTGCCCGAGCCCTTGTTCGACGCCCCTCTTTCCACGATACTTCTGAGCAGCGGCGGGGAATTGCTTGGGGCGAGGATCGCTATGGACGGGCAATGGCGGTTCCCTCCCCCGAAAAGCATCCCGGAAAAGTATAAACAGGCGCTCATTTATTTTGAAGACAAGCGGTTCCTGAAGCATCCCGGAATCGATCCGGCCGCCCTGGCCCGCTCCGCCTATCTTAACTACAGGAATAAAAAAGTGGTAAGCGGCGGCAGCACTATTACGATGCAGGTCATCCGTCTTTCCAGGAAAAATCCGCCGCGCACTTATCTTGAAAAACTGATTGAACTGCTCCTTGCCGTGAGGCTGGAATGCGGTTACAGTAAAGAGGAGGTGCTGGCCCTGTATGCCGGTAACGCTCCTTTCGGCGGGAACGTGGTCGGGCTTGAGGGGGCGGCGTGGAGATATTTCGGACGCTCGCCGGAACTGCTTTCCTGGGGCGAAAGCGCCTTGCTCGCGGTCCTGCCGAACAGCCCCGCGCTTATACACCCCGGAAAGAACCGCGAAGCGCTGAAGGCAAAGCGGGACAGATTGCTCCTAAAACTCGAGCGAGCCGGGGTTCTGGACGAACTGGCCATGAAACTGGCGTTGAAGGAGCCGCTGCCGGGGAAACCGTACCCGCTGCCGCGCGCGGCCCCGCACCTGCTGGACACGCTGGCGGAGGGGAGTGAAACCTCCGCGGTTTTCAGGCAGCATACCACGCTGGACAGCGCTCTTCAAGGAGCCGTGCGAACCATAGTGCGGGGATATTCCGACGCCATGCTTCTTCACGGGATAAGGAACGCGGCCGTTATAGTGGTCGACAACGAGAGTTTTGAAGTGAAGGCTTATATAGGTAACAGCAGGGATATCGCCGATACCGAGAACGAGTCGGCGGCTTCGGGGTATGCGATAGACCTTATCCGGAGGGCGAGAAGCACGGGCAGTATTCTTAAGCCGCTTCTTTTCGCCGCCATGCTCCAGTCCGGAGATATACTTTCCTCCACCCTCGTGCCGGACCTCCCTACGCAGTTCGGGAACTTCATGCCCCAGAACTATGACCGCAAATACCGGGGGGCCGTTCCCGCCCGGGCGGCCCTGGCGCAATCTCTCAATGTGCCGGCCGTACGCATGCTTAAAAAATACGGCGTGTCCCGGTTCTACGATTTTCTGAAAGATCTGGGGATGTCGACGCTGCACAGGAACCCGGAAGGTTACGGTTTATCCCTGATACTGGGCGGGGCGGAGGGAACGCTCTGGGACCTGGCGCGGATCTACGCGAACATGGCGCATCTCGCGAAAGGGAACGCGGAAAAAGGCGGGGCGAGATTTTACGAACTGAAAGTCATCGATGGAGTGTCCGACGGCGGCAGGCTGACCGGCGATATCGGTCCCGGGGCGGCGTGGCTCACTTTAAAGGCGCTGCTGGACGTGACGAGGCCCGGCGAGGAGGGGTACTGGGAGAATTTCAACAGCTCCCGCAAAATAGCGTGGAAAACCGGCACAAGCTTCGGGAACCGCGACGCCTGGGCTATCGGGAGCGACGCCAGGTATACCGTAGGGGTCTGGCTTGGGAACGCGGATGGGGAAAGCCGTCCGGAACTAGTAGGGATCACGGCCGCGGCGCCGCTGCTCTTCCAGGTATTCAACCGCCTCCCGTACGGAGGCTGGTTCAGTATTCCGGAGGCGTACCTGAAAGAAGTCGAGGTTTGCCGTAACGACGGCTATCTGCCGTTCGCAAATTGCGAAACCGAGCGCCAATGGGCTCCGCTGGGGAGCAATTTCGACCAGATAAGCCCTCACCAGAAAACCATACACCTCGACCCATCCGGGCGGCGGCGTGTCAACGGCAAATGCGAAGCGGTGTCGAAGATGCGCCACAAGAGCTGGTTCGTGCTTCCGCCGGGACAGGAGTATTTTTACAGGCGCTATTATCCAGGCTACAGACTTCTGCCGGCTTACCGTAAAGATTGCGAGGCAGGCGCTGACGCGGACAAAAAAAAAGGCCCGATAGAGTTCATATATCCGAACGCCGAAAGCAAGATATACATCCCGATAGACCTCGCGGAGAAAAAAGGACGCGTGGTTTTCGAGGCGACCCACACACAGCCGGACGCCGCGCTGTTCTGGCATCTGGACGGCAACTATCTCGGGAAAACCACCGTTTTCCACCAGCAGGCCCTTGATATAGAGCCCGGATCACACGAGATAACTGTTGTCGACCAGGAGGGGAATTACTCGACGAGGCGGTTTGAAATACTGGGCAGAGAGATATAGAGGATCCGTGAATATGGCGATAAAACTGGTTCTGCTGCTCATGTTCTCCCCGACTCCTGCGAGCGCGCAGGAAGTGCGGCCGGAAACGTGCTCGTACGAGGTATATAACTGGAATATCCACAAAAAACGCGCCGTTAACTTTGGCAAAATAAAACATCCGTATTCCGAATTGAAGGCCGAAGAAAAGGACCCCTCTAGCGGTTGCACGGTTTGTATCGAGGACCAGGAGCTTGTGGAGCTGGACGGGATAAAGCCGTTCTATGTATGCCGCAAACTTTCAACCGCAGTGCGCACTGCGCTTGAAAAGCTCCTGGCCGCCGGCGAGCCGGTGCTGGAGGTGGAGGCGTACCGCCCGGGGAGGACTAAGAATCCGCTGGGAAGGGATGGCGACCGGCTCGGTTTCAGCAATCACGCATACGGCGCCGCTGTGGATATAAACCGTTCCAGGAACGGGCTTTATGATAAATGTCCAAAGTTCGGCCCCGGCTGCCGCCTTATACAGGGCGGTCCCTGGCGGTCCGGGACCAAAGGAGCCCTCACGCGTGATTGCGGTATCGTCAGCGGGATGAAAAAGGCGGGGTTCAAATGGGGCGGAGAAATAGAGGGGGCGCAAAAAGATTTCATGCACTTCTCTTTAGGCGGCTACTAGGGGGAGTCCCCGGTATTCAAGGTGGTAAAAAAAGGCCGCGCGGCTCTTCCGCGCGGCCTTTCCGCGGCTGTGGTCCGGGTTTACTCGGCCTTGACAGGCTGGGCGGTTTCGCCGGAAACGGAGAAGTCGAGCGAGGCCAGCACCGTGCCGCTCTCGTCGGTAACCTCTACCTTCCAGCTGCCGGCCCAGACGGCTTTGGAGCTCCAGACCCTGTACGGGCTTGAATTTACGGACAATTCCACTTCCGAGACCTTTTTGCCGTCGGCGTAATAAACGTGCTTGATCTTTACCGGGGTTCCTTCCGCCGTTATTTTTGTCCACGTGTACACGCGCGGTGTGCCCGCGGCGAAAGCGGAGGCTTCATCGACGGGCTCTTTTTTCTCCACCGCGGCCGCGGTCGCTATTTTTTCCACCTTTACGGGCGCCAGCGTTTTTTCCGCGGCCGGTTCCGCCTGGGCGTAAAGCGCGCAGGCCGCGCCCGCCACCAGCGCCGACATAAGGATATATTTTTTCATTACTCGATCCCCCTTCTGAACAAGATTGTGCTTCTTTTTTTATTGTACTATTTAGCCTGCGGGTCAGGGGATACCTGCGGCCTCATAGCCGCCATATGCGCCTAAAACCGATGAAAGCCAGAACGCTTCTTCTCCCGGGCTGCGCCGCGCTGGTCCTGGCGGCCGGCTGCCATACGCGCAGGGCCGTCCCGGTCGCGCCGGCTCCCATTCCGGTTCCTGTATCCATTCCTGACATCCGCGTTCCGAAGTATATGAAGGGCGGTCAACTTTCGCTTAGGCGCGGCCGCCCGGGAGCGGCCGTGCGCGACTTCCACCGCTGCCTGGTCATAGAGCCCGGGAACGGCGCGTGTCTGGATGGAAAGGGCCGCGCAGAGGCCGCCTTGCGGCACTGGGAGGACGCCGTGTCGGCCTGGGAGGAACTGTCCCTGCAACTCCCGGACGACAGGAACCTGGCGAAGCGCCTTGCCGCCGCCCGCCGGGCCTGGGAGGCGCATAAGCGGCGCAGGGCCAGGGCCGCCCTGCATTTCCCTATCGGTGCCGTTTCCGTTCCTGCTGACGCGCCGCTGCGTCTGCGGCTGGCGGCGCGCTTCCAGCGGTATAGTACCTCCACGCTGAGCGCGGACGACGTCTATGACGCGGATATAGATTCCCCTAAGTCCGTGGTCATCTCTACGGACGGCGTCACGGCCTATGTCAATTCCCTGGAGGGCCTGCGCACCGTGGTTTACGACGCGGCCCGGCCGGCCAAACGCGGCGTGATACGGCATTCCTTCGGGGCGAAGCACGCCGGGCTTTTCCCCGGGAGGGAGCCGTGGTTCGGGTATAAGTTCTCCGGGGACCTGCCGCCGGAAGGGCCGAACGTATTCAGCGGCAAGCCGGTGGAGGGAGCGCTGAGCCATGGCGGGCGTTTCCTCTGGGTCCCGTATTACCGCCGCAATTACGACCTGGACGGGACGCAGCCGTCCGCGGTGGCCGTCATCGACGCCGCGGCCGGCGCCATCGTGCGCGTGCTGCCCGCCGGACCCATAGCGAAGAACGCGGCCGCCTCTCCGGACGGGCGCTACTTGGCGCTGGCCCACTGGGGCGGCAACAGCGTGGGGTTCATAGATATTTCTTCGTCGGAGCCGGCGGGGTTCGCCCCGGCCGGGCTGGTCGTGCTGGGCTCGACAGCGCCTCCGGCGGGAGCCGAGGGGATGGACCGGGACCGCGAATGCGGGCTTTGCGTGCGCGGACTGGCCTGGAGCCCGGATTCCAGGACTCTTTTTGCCGGGTGCATGGGAGGAGCGGGCGGGGTGGCCGTGATAGACGCCGGGCGTCCCGGCGGGCCGGCGCTGACGGGGCGCGTGGCTCTCGGCGGAAATCCGCGCGATCTCGCCATCTCTCCCGACGGGAAATGGCTTTTTGCGGCCTCCAGCGCGGCCGGCGCCGTGATACGCGCCGCAGCCGACAGCGTGGTGGAGGCGGCCTCCTCCAAAAACGGATACGACATCGCTCTCACATCGGTAAAAATCGGCGGTACGCCGCGTTCCGTGCGGCTTTCACCGGACGGGAAATGGCTTTTCGCCGCCCTTAATTCCGATTCTCAGGTGGTGGTGGTGGACGTTCGGAAAATGGAAGTGGTTGCGCGTGTGGGTGCCGATTCTTTCCCGGTTGGAATGGATGTAAGCCCTGACGGCAGATTTCTGTGGGTGACTTCGCAGGGGATAGACGGCGCCGGCGGCAATTCTGTGGAGATATTCGAGATAATCACCGTTTCCGCAGCGCCGCGCCACAAGGTGCCGCCGCTCCCCTGACTTCCCGGAGGAAGGGGGCTTCAGGCGCCCAGTTCGGTTTTCAGCACTTCCAGCGCCTTGTCGGTGTCGGAGGCGTTCATCAGCAGGCGGCCGCTGGCGCCGCCGAAGGAGGTCCCGTAGACGGTGGTGATGTTGATGTTGTTCTCGCTGAGCAGCTTGGTCAGCCGCAGCAGCTGGCCGGGCTTGTCGGCCAGCTCGAGGGAGATCATGGGGGTCTCTATCGTAGTGAAGCCGGCCCCGGTGAGGATATGGCTCACTTTCCTGTCCCCGTCCACGGCTATGCGGACCACGCCGGAATCGTCGCGGATCTCAGAGGCCAGGCCTATGATGTTGATGCCCTCGTTGGCGAACAACTCCACGAACTTGGCGAGCGCGCCGGGGACATTGGGGAGGAACACGGTGTATTGCCTGATAAGTTTTACCGACATATTTGCTCCGGAGACCGAACGGCTAAGGATATAAGCGGCGCGTACGGCGCCCTGTCTTAATTAAATAACTTTTTGGCCCTTAGGTAAACCCCGCGCGGGGCTTAATTGTCCACAGTAGAGATGGCGTCTATCTCGTCCCAGTCGACGAAAGCGTACCGGCCCTGGCCCCTGTTGATGACCAGGCACTCTTCGGTGTCGGTTATCGATTCGGCCCTGAGCGCCCCGGCCTGGGTGGGAGCCTTGATCACGACCACGAACTGCTTGTCCCGGAGCAGGTAGGTTGACTCTCCGGCCTGTGAATGCTGACTGTCAGCTTCCAAAAGGAAACGTTTCTTGAACAGGTTCTGCCACGCTATTCTCTCCATAACTTTACCTCCCGGGTTAGGTACGGTGCGTACTCAAGTATTGTATTATAGATAAAATGGAAGGCAGGTCGAGAACTTTCAGCTATGGCGGATATTAATTTTTTCCCCGAAGGAAAATCCAGGGCGCTTTCCGGCCTGGCGCTGGCGGCCGCCTTTCTCTGCGGCCTCATGGCCCTCAAGGCCTTGCGCGACCTGTATACGCTGATGGAGGTCTTCTCCACCCCGGCTTTTTACCTGGCCCTGGCGCGGTCCACGGTCCCGACCGAAATGCCGCCCCTGGCGGGGATCATCGTCCGCAATATGCGCGTGGTCTTCGTGTTCACGGTCTTCTTCTGGCTTTCCGGCTTTACCCTGGCCCTCGGGGTCTGGGCCAGGCGGGAATGGGCCAGGCGGGGCGCGACGGCCATGCTTTACCTCCTGAGCGCGGCCGCCCTGCTGCTCCTGCTTTTCCCCTGGCTGGCCATCCCGCGC
>Ga0209000_1001783_pt1 | contig 12989 bp, 16 predicted proteins | sample RifGroD2_FD_183998 | JGI IMG/M metagenome (GOLD analysis project Ga0209000, IMG submission 183998) | Groundwater microbial communities from Rifle, Colorado, USA - Groundwater D2 (SPAdes) (version 2) | ecosystem: Environmental > Aquatic > Deep subsurface > Groundwater | place: Rifle, Colorado...
ATGCTCCAGGAGTTACTAGGATTAATTTTGTGTGAGTAGGTTTCTGTTGAATAATAACCAGTGCCATTATGGCGTTTAAAATATTTAATAGTGGTATAGAATCTTTCTGTTGTGGTTTTGTGGGTTAGTTTCAGGAGGTTTGGGTATTCATGATCATAAGATGGATTATACATGTAATTTGCTAAGTCGATTTTGAAACCGTTTGTTGTTTTGATTTGAGATAATTTTTTGAGGTTTGCTGGTTTTAGGTTTCTTGCCATTTGATGATCGACTCCTTTTTATTTATGTATTTTAGTTATGTGGTATATTAAGTATAGTCTTTTGTAGATCAATGTCAAGGAATATTTATATTTGCATTTGAGGAATGATATATAGCAAATGGATATAGGATGCTGTGAGAAGCTATATAAGGTTGTGTGAGCGTTTAGAATTGTATAGTGATAGGAAAAGAAAAAGACTTCTTTAGAGAAGCCCAAATGGAGGTTTAATTATTCACTTTGTTCTTTATATTGGTTCATAAGTTTATATCTAAGTTCTTTAATATCTTTTATAATATCTGTATCTGTATTTAGTTTTAAATACAGATTTTCGAAATCAAATAGATAACAAAGTAAATTTTTTGCCTCATTGTCTGACATTGTATAGTTAATATTATTATTCATAATTTTCACATCCTTTAATTAAATCATTTCTTTTAGGACACCATTTAGGACTAGTTTTAAATTCTTTGACATATATAAATTTCTTTTCTCCTATTAAATATCCTTCATTATCTGTTTTGGTTAAATTTTCATAATTACACCAATGATTGCCGGGATATTCAATGTATTCAGGATCGGTTTTATCACGCATACAAATTTCTTTTTGATCATACGCATGATAGTTACATTCTTTGCATTTAGGTATGCTCATATTATTTTACCTCCTTTAATTTTAATTAAATAATTTTTCATAAAGTTCTCGCGTAATAATCATATAAATAATATCACAATTAGCAGGTTTAGTAATGTAATAATTAACTTTATCGTCTCCTATGCCTTCATGGAGGTCATAACATTGTCCTTTAATTAATATAGTTCCTAGTCTAGTCTCTTCGGATAGCATTCGTTTAATTGGTATTTCGTATATGGCGTTTCAACTCCTTCCTTATTTAGGATTATTTATATATCTATTATTTTATCATATAGTACAGAATAAGGCAAAAGAAAGATGCTTATTCAGCATCTTTACTCTCTAGTTCATTTATATATTCTTTGGCCTCTTTTAAGGTTTTGAAATTGAATAATGGCTGATATTCGTTGTAAATGTCGTTTATGTTAGTTATGTATCCATTCTCTTGCATGTAGTCTGATATGCGTTCATGAAGCATCATGGAATAATATTTATTATCTTCTTTTAAGATTATGTAATTAGGTAGATATTTGTTAAACTCTTTTCCTAAAGGACTTTCAATAATTAGCGTTTGGATGTCTGATGTATAGTGGGTTATTTTATTGTTTAGGTTGCGAACTGGTATAAAATTCATGAAGAACAACTCCTTTTAATTTATTTACTATATACATTATAGCACGAAATAAAGTATAAAAACCATGTTAATGAATATTTATTTTTATAATTATGGATTTATGCTTCTACTATATAGAGGTAAATTGTGTACAATAGGTAATGGTTTTAGATGATTATATAAAGCCTACAATGCCTTTTTAAGACGTTTAAAATTGTGAGAGGTATAATGAATAAAGGGTGATAATTAAGATAACTAAAGTTTAAGCGGATTGCAATATATTATACTTATCGTACTAGATTTGTTTATGTTCATTGTATTACTGTATACTATGCAAATTGTATGCCAATGTAAAAATAGAGTTGATGTGGTGTATAAATGCAAATATAAATATATTGACTGAGACGCACAGAAAGGGTGTTTTAAGCGGTTTGAGGTTTTAGTGGTATGTGAGTAGGTAAAACTTTATTTCGTTGTTTGTGTTAAATTGTTTGTGATTTATGAAAACTTTTTAAGTGTTTTTGTGCGTGTATGGTGGACAGTTTGGTTAAGGTTATTGTGTTGTAGTGTTTTGATTATTGTTGATGGTTTAGTGTGTTAGTACAGATTGGATTTTGGATATGTGTATTAGTTGTGATATGATTTGTGGGTTAGAGGTCGTTAGAGGTTAACAGGATTATTTATTAGTATAAATTAGTATAGATTATGATGATATAGTTTTATACTATGTGTTCATAGTGATCATGTAATGAGGTTAGAGTTATTGGGTTATGTGATTATTATGAGTTGGTATCTATTGTATACTTAGTATATTATTTATAGTTAGTTGTTTTGTGATAGTTAGTAAATAATTGATTATACAATGTTAGTAGATGCTAACATTTATTGATTACATTTGTAGTTGTGTTTACACTTGTAATACTTCAGTAGGAAACCGCATGTTATACCAAACGATTTACACACTGTGTAATAGTATACAATGGACTACTATCTACTATATTATCTTTCAGCATTTAGGCCCATGATTATTAATGCCAGGACTTCTCCGATATCTGATACAAGTGCAGCAAATCAAACAAAACATAACCCAATAAAATTTCCCTTTCCTCTGTTTAAATGCCCTTCTAAGCTCCGCAAATCGTCAGGCCCATACAATTCTACCCTCATTTTATTCCCAATGTTACACATTCCCATTGTGTCACATTCGATAAATAGTAAAAACCCTTGTATAATGCAGGTTGTAGCGTTTGTTGTTTCAGCCGGACTGCTAAGTCTCAGTTTGTCATAAGCAAAACTAATAGCAAAAACCTGTGCTAACATTCACTTTCAAAAACCATGCCAATTATGATAGATAGGTGGGCGTACCTTTACAAACATTAACCGACTTTATTCGACAGTATTCGACAGAGTACTTGTTTACACATCGAAATTTTAGAAATCGATTTCGAGATAAAAATTTATAAACTTTACCATCTAACTTAATTATTCCCCTTCGTTCTCACATCGCAAAAACATAATCAACACAACAATTTCCATCTCAATAAATCTACATTCCAAATCACAAAATTTCTAAAAGTAAAATATTTTACAAATTAATTTTATAAAATTATCACAAATCAATATAATAATCTAACAAAACATCCAATAATCAATCCATACAAAATAATCAACAAATCCTACTCACAAACAGTTTTATAGCACATTCAACCTTATATTAACTCATCTTATGATCTATAAATTTCTACAAAATTCTAAAATCAAAATTAAATTATCATAAAATTAATAAATCCTATCGAACAAAATTATCCCACCCAAATTCATAATTATACATCCATAATTAATCATAAATTACTAACCAATCTAATCCAATAAATAACCTCCAAACCCTTGATCCTAACCAATTATAACATACTCTAACAATATCTCTTCCTATAGAGGGGGTGTACTTTAACAAATTCATCCGAATCAATTATCTCTCATATACGATACTCTAAAAATTGGTGAAAATAATTTTTACAATCTATATCAAATTAATATCTCAAAATTATATAAAATCTAATCTAAATCCATTCCTAAAAATTTACCAGACCACACAATTCCAATAATCCCTAAACCCCTACTCTAACAATAATTACTCCCAATTCACTCGGACAAAGTGTATATATATACTATTACACATCATCCGAACAAATCCTTGTAATACTACTCTAACAATAGTTTCAAGGATTTAAGAAATAATACCTTTGGTAAAAATTTAATATAATTGAAATTCTTTAAATGCTAAAATAAAATTCTTGCAATATTATTATTTATATGATACAATTATCACAGGTACAAATCTAAACAAAATCAGTATCCAAAAAGGAGAAACAAAAACATATGAATAAATCTAAACAAAACAATCTTAACCAATTCTCTAACTATAAATTACAATTCAAATCTATGCCCAATGTCTATTCCATTGCTCAAATCCTAAACCAAATCCTAAACAATATATTCTGTATATATTCTATTAATAAAGGTAAAACTAAATGGAGAGAAATCAGCTCACAAATTCCTAAACCATTCAGACAAAATATATCATGTAGAATCAGGTCATGGAATTGATCAGGCAAGATTAGCAGTAAAGAGTGAGATGGAAAAGTATATTGAGTATTCGATTAGTGTGAATGATTTAAGTGATTAATATTACATTATATTATAAATATATAAAATATGTTGACATGCCATTGTGCTTATGGTATAATTATCTAAGGGATAAATATGAAATAAATTGAGAAGGAGAAAAATATATTGATGATACTATTACAGATACAAATTAATATTGTTGCTAGTTGTTTTACACAAGTACAAAAATAAAATAATTGTTAATAAAATTTATTGTTGCGTAGCATAAAATTAAAATCGGGTTGAACAATGTGAAACACTATTTTAATTTTCGTTCCCTTTCCTATTAAATCAAATTATAAATATCAAATAAATTGGAGGACTTAAAAAATGAATTTGAATGTGAATACTCCAAACAATAATCCATATTACTTTTGCTATAGTATTAATCTTTTACGCTTCATTAGAGATAATAATATAGAAAACATAGCAAAAGGAATAAATCCAAAAACAAATAGAACTTATTGGATGTTTCTAAGAAATAATAAACTAGATACAATACTAAATCAATGGAGTAAATAAATGACTACATAATAAGGAAGGAATTAAGTAAAATATGAATAAAGTAGAATCTCTAAAGGACTTGTCTCAATTCTATAACTCAACCGATTCCAGATACATATACTTTGACAAAACATTTGATATAAGGGGTATAGACTATACAAGATTTATTAAATTACAATATCAATCAATAAATGAATCGCACATAAAAGACAAATATACAATAGATGGATGGTACATTCTATGGTATCTAATGTCCAGAGCAATAAAGAGTGAATATGTATCTACTACAGTAAATTCTATATCTGAAGAAACAAATTTAAAACCTAATAAGATTAAAGATGCTATTGGCAAACTAATATTTCACAAGGTAATTATTATTGATAAATATATTATTACACTGAATAATAATGAGTTAATTAAATTCTATATAGGATATAATAATAAATTAATTGATCATATTGATAAAAATGGTTACTCTCCTATACCTAGTGAATTTGTACATAAAATAATAACTACTTTATCTCCTACAGAATGGGCCATCTATACAGTAATATTAACCAAATACAATTATTATCTTGCATGGGAAATTGTAGACAAAACAACTGGTGAGATGATTCCAGTATTTCATAGAACACATTACGCATTCCCATCAAGAACTATAATAGGAGAGAAAATAGGAGTAATAGATGATACAGTAAGTAAATTTATAAAGAAATTAGAGAATAATAAATATAATCTAATATACAAATATAAATCTGATGCATATAGTTTTTGGGATGAGAAAGAACAAATACAGAAAATTAGAGGAGGTAATAATAGATATGAAATAAAACTATTTGAAAGACCAGAATATGTTTACTATTATAATAATCCAATATTTGATAAAGATATGCAAAAGGATTTTGATTATATTAAAAAGATAGGATTTGAAAAGATAGCATTATCAAGCGAACAAGATAAAATTAAAAACAAGAAAATATACTATATTAAATTTTATTATGGTGATATATTTAAACAATATGATAAATGTATAGAGGAGGAAGATTATAAATTATATGAATACATAAGAGACAATATGAAGATAAAAATTTAATTTAATAAGGTGAAGAAATGCGTTAGCATTTATACGCCTAAAAACTGTAGCATTGTATCTCTAATAGTAAATGTAGAATTGCATCTATAATAATATGTAGAATTGTATATAGTATTTGTTACTGACAAAATTCACTTTTTTGATGATTTTTTCGGTGTTACAGTACCGACATAATGATCACTTTTAGTCATTTCTTCGGTGCTACATGAAATCTATATATTGATATTTTAGGGTTGAAAATCCCTGTAATCATTGCTACATCTATGTTCTTGTAATACCAACAAATCGATTGAAAGTGGTCATTAGGGGTATGAAAAAGTTCAGATTATATATTTAAAAATAAGGTAAAATAATTTTAAATAAGAAGGAGTGTTAACTTAAATGAAAAAAGCTATGAATCAAAATTTTAAGATGGTAGATATTATCGAATCAGTATCTACAGATACATATCACTGTCCAGTTTGTAAAAAAGAATTAATAAGAAATTTTGGTGCAGTCAAACAATTTTATAGTCATCAAAAGGATGTTGACGCAACAGAATGTGAAATCAAAATGAAACTCATAATAAAAGAAGATAAATCAATATTCCAACAATCAGAATCAAATGTATTATCTACAGAATTTTATAATAAACAATTTGATGATGTGAAAGTAGAGATGTCTGATTATATGTCGGAAGATGGGTATTGGTTGACGAAAGAGCAGAAGGATATTATCTTTAGTACGGAGGATAGGGTTAAGGTTAGTGCGTTGGCTGGCAGTGCCAAAACCTCTACTTTGTATTATTATTGTAAGGAAAGAAAACATAAAAAGATATTATATATTGTGTATAATCGTAGTATGAAGGAAGAAGCATTACTTACCTTTGGAAAATTAAGTAACGTTTCAGTGATGACTTTACACGGATTGGCCTATTCCTTCTGTGGAAAATATTATAGAGATAAGTTAACTCTTAATTATGGTACTGTTGATATTATTAAAGACTTAAAACTTGATTGGAATAAAGATATGGAATTGGCTGTTAAAGTAAATGAAATGATGAAAAATTTCATGCTAAGTGATGCTGAGAAATTTGAAGACTTAAAAATATTTAAAGAGGATGATATGAGAAATAGTATATTATCCTGTTCGCATCGTTTATGGGAATTAAAGAAATCATACAAGAACAATGTGAAGATTGAGCACGATTTCTATCTTAAATGCTTTCAGCAATCTAAGACTGATTTATCTAATAAATATGATATTCTTGCGAATGATGAAATACAGGACAGTTCCTACATGATGTTTGATATAATAAAAAATGCTAATACCACTGGTCTGATTGTGGTTGGGGACTATCTCCAGTCAATTTACTCCTTCAGAAATTCAGTTAATATCATGCCTATGTTTGACGCAAAAGAGTATAAATTAACCACGTCATTTAGAGTTTCTAATAATATTGCTCATGTTGCTAACTTACTCATATCTGATTTTATTGGAGATGATATAAAAATGAAAGGATTTAATTCTAAGCAAACAATTGTAGATAGGATAGACAAATCAAAACCTTATGTATGCTTATGTCGTACTAATGCATATATTTTCTCTGAGATTGCAGATGCATTAAGTGAAAATAAGAATAAGAGATTATTCTTTGAGGGAGGTTATCAGAGTTATAATTTTAATAACCTCAAAGACTGTCTATTTTACAGTCAAGGGCATCCTACTAAAAATAAAATATTTTCTAAATTTAAGGATTATGTGACTATGAAAATATTTGCAGAACGCACGGATGACATCGAACTTTTGTCATTAATTAGAATGGTAGACAAATATGGAAATAGAATAGTAGATATTGTTGATGGTATAAAGAATAATGCTGTCACAGACAAGAAGAAAGCAGATATAATATTTTCTACATGTCATCGGGCGAAGGGCATGACATATTCACTACCAGTATATATAAGTGGAGACTATTTAGATGTTGAGAACTTGTATAAGAAAAAATACATCACTCCTCAAGAAGAACTTAGTGATAAGGATAAAGAAATTTTGGAAAAAGATTTAAGCGAAGAACTGCACATAATTTACGTATCCATAACTAGACCGTCTGGAATGATAGAGGTTAGTGATAGCATTAAGAGATATTTATTAATGAGACATAAAACTAATGGACATGAATTACATAATGTAATAAATAATAATGGAGGAGATAAGTAAATGTCAAATGAATTTAAAATAGAAATAGGTACTATATTCGATGATAATAATAGAAATTTAATAATTATAGATCGAGAATATAGAGAAAAAGAAAGAGGGAAGTATATTGAAAATCGAAAATGGTATAAATACAAATGTAATAAATGTGGATATGATAAAGGATGGGTTATAGAACATAGTTTACTAAATCAAAAAACAGGTTGTGCTTGTTGTTGCCCATCTCCGATAATAGTAGTAGAAGGTATAAATGATATACCAACAGTTGCTCCTTGGATGACTAAATATTTTCAAGGAGGATATGATGAAGCTAAATTGTATAATAAATCAGGTCAAAGCAAAATATATTTTATATGTCCAGATTGCGGAGAAGTTAAAGATAAACCAATGAAAATAAATTCTTTATTCCTAAATAAATCAATAGGGTGTCAATACTGTGGTGATAATTATTCTTATCCAAATAAAATTATGCTTAATGTTTTCACTCAATCAAGATCGATATTTGAAACAGAATATTCTCCAGATTGGCTAAAACCTAAAAGATATGATTTTTATTTTGAAGTTGATAAAAATAAGCAATACATAGTTGAAATGGATGGTAAATTTCATAATTTTGATAATCTTATGAATGGTATTACCGCCGAAGAGAATAAGAAAATTGACGATTACAAAGATTTAAAAGCTCAAGAACAAGGAATAGAAGTAATAAGAATAAATTGTGAAGAATCAAATATTGATTATATAAAAAATAATATAATTAGTAGTAGGTTAAGTGAAATAATTGATTTGTCTAATATTAATTGGGTTGAATGTGAAGAATTTGCTCTTAGTAACTTATGCAAAAGAATATGTAAGTTTAAAACAGACAATCCTAATATGTCTACTCTAGAAATAAGTAAATCTTTAAAATTATGTAAAGCAACTATTAATAAATATCTAAACAAAGGTACTAAAATTGGTTGGTGCAATTATGATGCAAAAGAAGAAAATAGAAAAAGTGGTAGAGCACATGGTAAAAAAGTAGAAATGTTCAAAGACGGAATATCGGTTGGAATATTTCCAAGTTGTAATGAAATAGAAGTAAAGTCTGTTGAATTGTTTGGAGTAAAAATGAGAAGAACTGCGATAAGCGGTGTATGCAATGGAAAACATAAGACGCATAAAGGTTACACGTTTAAATATATCTAATGAATTGTTAAATATAAAAATAATATTTGACATAACAACAATAAAGTAGTATACTGTATATAGAGGAAAGGGGAGGGCAGTACATAAACAAATCAACCTAACCCTTTTCTCAAAATCCAACAATAAAAAAGGAGGTGAAAAATAAATGATATTAACCACAAATCAATTAACAAAACTCAAACAATTACTATTCTCCCAAGACCCAGAAGATGAAGAAAATCCAAATAAATGCATGGAATGTAAAGAAAATGATCCAACATACTGCGAGTTCTCTGATATATGTAATAAATATGGTTATATTTCTATTGATACAGAGAAGGGAAATATGTTAGAGGATTTGTTTGATACTATTGAATATTTGGATAAATTACTTAGAGAAGGGAGGTAAATATAAAAATAATAAATAATTATTTGACATGTTGATAAAATAATGTTATAATGATTAAGTAGAGAGGAGGTGAGATTAATGGATATAGGTTTTCATATTGAATGCAAAGAATGTCATAGTAATAATACTTCAATTGAACATACTGAAAAATTTAATATGTGGTATGATGATAGCTATACAGAGCATTGGGTTTATTTAGTTTGTAAAGAATGTGATAATAAGAAGTTGATATGTAGTTATGATACATATTGATATTGATGCTAATATTTATACTAATATAAAAATAATATTATAGATAAAGAGTGGTGAAAAATAATTCTTAAATATTTAGGTCAATACTACATAGAACAGCAAACCAATACAGATGGTAAAAAGTCAAAAAACAAAGACGACAACTATCTGAAATCAAAGAATAACCAAATATATCGGTACTCAGACACAACTTTAGCAATCCTTCTTCCATCTGGTTCATCGTCAGTAAATAATCTGCTCCCAAAGTTTGAAGCAGAAGGAATAAAAGTATGGAATATAATAAGTCCAGAGGTGTGCGAGGAAGCAATTCTAGGTGTGGAAGAAAAGGATATTCATAAGATACATAATATCATGAAATTCATGAAAATGGGTAGCAAGGATCAACTTAAAGAACACAATGAGAGAATAAGGAGAAAGGAAGAAAGAGATAAAGAAAAGTTAGAACTTAAAGAAGAAAAATAAATGCAAAAATAATATTATTTGTATTAAGAAGAATAGAGAAAAATGTAAAAATATTGAGCTTCTAATGCGTTCAAATATTCGACCTATACAATTACCCTAATAAGAAGTATAAGTAGCTCAGAGCATATTTATAATCTCTGTAAGTCGCTTGTAGCAATGGTTTGATTTCGAAAATTTTTCTATTAAACGGTCAGTGTAGATGCAAAAAATAAATTCATAGAAAGAAGGCAAAATACAAATGCAAAAACTAACACTCTCAGGAAAAATATCACTATCAGAAATACCCTCTATCTTCAACAAGCAAAATAAACCAAACTACATAATCACATCATTAATAGATAACTCAACCAAATCAGTAACTCAAATTCTAGACACAATTTTTACTTCTAAAAATACAATTAATAAATTAATTGAAGTAAAATTAGTAGAATATATTACTGGTAAAGAGCATAAAGGTTTTGGGAAATTAATTATTGGTAGAGAAAGTTATAATACAAAAGTTAAATCTTATTTTGTTGGAAGTTTTTCATTGGAAAAAACATTATTTGAGTTGTTAGATACTAATGTTGAACTGACATTGATTGATTTAACAGATTCTATTGGTGAGTTTTTAGATACAACGGAGGAAATGACAAAACATGAAGACACAAAAAGTATTGTCTCATAAGGAGGTAGAGGATGAGTTAGATTATATTTCAGAAAACTGTAATAATTGTGGACTAGAATTAATTAGAGTTGAAGATATTTTTATTGGAATAGATAATGATATGATTTATTGTTCAGATTGTGCAAAATATCATAGGATTGATGTTGTGGAGTGTAGGGATATATTATAAAGTTATAAATAAATTATGGGAGGAATTATGAAAAAAGATAAACCAAACAACAATCTAAATAAAGACTTGCCAATTCCATCTTATCATGCGATGATTGATCATGATAGCAAGGAGGAGTTCGGCCTGAAGATTGGAATAATAGATGCAGATTTATTAAGTAACAATAGTCATAGATTTCCTAATTTAGCTTTAATGAAAATAAGTGCATATCATAAATATAGAAGGTCTGACAAAGTAACTCTACTAATGAATTATAATGATATAGAAAAATATGATATGGTTTACCTTTCCAAAGTGTTTGATTATACAGAAATACCAATTGATATAATGAAATATGATAATTTATATTACGGAGGTACGGGGTTTCATTATGACCTCATGCCTGATCTACCAGACTTTATGGAACATATGAAACCAGATTATATCTTATATCATAGTTGGATAGGTGATATGATGAGAGAAGGAGCAAAAAGAAAAGAGTTTGAGTATTATTTAGACTACTCAATTGGATTTATGACTAGAGGCTGTTTTCGTAAATGTGAGTTCTGTGTGAATAAGAAATATGACAAAGTTCAATTACACTCTCCAGTTAAAGAATTTTTAGATGAAGATAAACCATACATATGTCTATTAGATGATAATTTATTTGGTTATCCAAAATGGAAAGATATTATAGAAGAGTTAGTTACCACTAAGAAAATACAATCAGAACTTCAATTAAGGCATAAACAACATTGGAGTAATAAGTTAAACACCATTACACTTAAGAGAGGAAATAAGATCAAGAACATTATTCATCATACTAGTCACTACATAATTGACTATTGTAACAAAAATAAAATTAACACACTGGTTGTTGGATTAAATAAAACATGGAAACAAAATTGTAAATTAAATGGATCTGCTACACAGAATTTTGTTTTCATTCCTTATGACATGTTGATTAAACAATTAGAGTATAAATGTCAAGATGTTGGTGTTAGGTTAATAATGACAGAAGAAAGTTACACAAGTGGCACATCATTTTTAGATAATGAAACTCCAAAAAAACAAAACTATAATAAATCAAGAAGAGTACATAGAGGGTTATTTAAATCTAATAATGGTCAGTTAATTAATAGTGATGTAAATGGAGCATATCAAATTATGAAGAAGGTATTCCCAAACGCTTATGCTGATGGGATAAAGGGTTGTCTAACCCCTGTGATTATAAATGTAGTGAAAACTACACGAGATATCAAGAACGGAAAAGAAAATTTCCGATAGAAGGTGAGTTTTAAGGTGTTTTAGAAAACCAACCAACGTTACTAAATGCTGATATGATGCGTTGGTTGGAAATAATAAATAGGAGGAATTACAATGCTTTTATGTTTAAATTGCTACAAAATTTATAATCAGAAAACAATAAAGAATAATATGTGTAAAGTTAAAGAGTGCTATGGAGATGTAGTAGAAATTGATGAATTATTTGTTCCAGTGATTGCTGAATTGAACAGAAAGGGTTATAGGACTAAGTATTGCTGTAGCGGTCATTACACAAAGGATTCAATACAAAGTTATATTATGTTTGAAAATTTTATTGAATTTCCTTCTTTACCAAAAGGATATAATTATGATGTTGGCTGGACAGAAAGAAATAGTAATACACATATCGAAAGTTATCTTGACAAAAATAAAAATTTTAATGAATTGAGCAAAGATATTTTTAATAATGCTGTTAGTGTATTGGAATGGGCAGAGGGATTGGAAGAGTTTAAAGAAGATGGAGGAATATAAATTGAACTTTGAAAATATACAAACAGTAGTTGTAAAAAGAAAAAGTGATGGTAGTAAAGTAAATATTAGTAAAATAAACGAAGATAATAGATATGATGAATATGAGTGCATTGTGTGTGGTTC
>Ga0209000_1001785_pt1 | contig 12972 bp, 38 predicted proteins | sample RifGroD2_FD_183998 | JGI IMG/M metagenome (GOLD analysis project Ga0209000, IMG submission 183998) | Groundwater microbial communities from Rifle, Colorado, USA - Groundwater D2 (SPAdes) (version 2) | ecosystem: Environmental > Aquatic > Deep subsurface > Groundwater | place: Rifle, Colorado...
TATCTCCATCTTTAAACACTACAATAAATCTCAATTCTTTCACCTCTCATTTCTTTTAATATTTCCAATTTAATCACACTGCAATTCCCATTTATCCACCGTATTACCTCTCACAATTGGAATACCGCAAAAACGATAACCATTTTCATTAACAAGTAGTTTGCCCATTATTTTCTTGTCATCCATTAATTCGTCAAATACATTGAAGTTAATAAATATTGATTTAATTTTACCACCATAGGTTTTCTGCAATTCTGTTTCTTTATCTAAAATGTCATGTATTAGTTCATTAAGTAATTTTATTATTTATTCCTCCCATATTTCTTTAATAATTCATTCATATAATTTGGTTCTGACTTAATTTTCTTGTTACTTTCTTCAGTTTGGTTTTTATATTCATCACTTGATGGTAAGTCAATTGGAATAATATTATCCATTTTATCAAATCCATCCATTAAACATTTTTCCATACTAGCACTATATAATTCTTGTGCTTTTAGTGCGGAATATATTTTAGAGAGTTCATAATAATCTAGTTCAATTGTCTTTTTATTATCTGGATGACAAACATCTAAAACGCTTTTAATTTTAATTAATAGTTGATTCATTAATATCATTCCTTTCTTCTAACCAAATCAAAGATGTCATTTATTCGTTAACTGGCACATAATATTTCGCACTTCTAGTAATCCACTGTCCATTTTCATAAAAAGTAAAGAATGGATAACCATTTTTGTATTGAACGGAATAAACTCTTTTCTTCATACGTGCTCCTGAAACTTCATCAAAAATGGATTCAGGATTCTTACTTTTAACGTAAAACATTTTTATATTTCTCCTTTCTTTATAAAATGAAAGTGGGATTCTAAGTCAATACAATACAACAATCTTCTTCTTCTACTATATAACTAAATATACCGCCATATTTTACTATATAATATAAACCCCATCTATTTTTACCTGAATTTAAAACTTCGTATTCTTTACCTATGCAGTTTTCATGTTTTTCAGAATACCACAATGAATCTGCACTTGCTTTAATTATTCTGATCCGCATAATTAAAATTATTACTCCTTTCTATAAATAGGATGAAGAACTAATTTTGATCTAAATCGCGACCATTTTAATTCCTTGATAACTGTTCTCACAATGTCTAAAACTAAATGAAAAATCTATATCCTTATGTTCTCGCCTCAATTCATCTAATACAATATTTGCTATTTCATGTTGAAAATCATGAGAAACATTTAAACAAAAGTCTATAAATGTAATGGTTTTACCTCTACTTATATTTAGTTTAAATTCTTTTAAACATAGTCTCTTAAAACTTTTAACATCATTTTTAATGATCTTTGCTTTATTTTCTTCTGCTTTCTGTTTATAGTTAAATAAATTAAAGAACATTTGTATATCCTCCTTTACATACTTAATTCCATCTCAGATAACAATCTATTAGTCTGTGTTAAAGTTTCACTGATTGATGCCTTACAAGTACCTTCTGGGCTGTCTGAGAGCATTTCGGCAAGATGATTAATATATGCTTCAAGAGCATTATAGATGATATTTTTCTCTTGTTTACTGACTTCTAAAGTTTGTGTGATTTTCATTTTTGTTTTATTCACCTTCTCTAATTATTTTAATCCACGTATTATATCATTATATTGGTGTAATAATTCTACTGCATTGGTTAAAGTCCTTACTTTACCGATGTTATTCATTGAGGTACTTTTTGAATAATTCTTTTTAATTTCAAGAAGATAGATGATTGTTTCTTGGATTAATAATTCTGTTTCGGTCATTAAAATTCTCTCCCATCAAACTGACTTTATTTATTCTTTACTTCAATCTCTTCATCAACTTTTGATTCAATTTTATTCTCATACTGCTCTTTAGTAAGCCAACTAAAAGTAAAATAATTAGGATTAAAACCATCATCAATAATTTTATTAGTTATATGATCTTTAAGTGAACTACTATTTAAGGGGTTAGTTAATAGTTTTGTACAGTCATCAAAAGTTAATTCAGCAGAATATATAACCTTACCATTTACTAACGCACCGTAATATGCTTTTAATTGATATATCATTTAATAACATCCCTTTCTTTTGAAAACGCTCCAAATTGCTGTTTTATCGTATTAATATCCATCAAACTCAGGCAAATTATTATATTCATCTTCCGTCATATCCATAGCGTTAATCATAAATGGCCCAAAATTGGCAATTATAGTTGCATCATTTATATCGCCAGTTAATGGTAATGATTTAAGAGATTCTCTTAATTTAGGAAGATTATCTCTTGTGTAATTATGTATATTACCTCCTCTATTTTCTTCGATATCATTTATTATTTCATCTAAAACCTGATCTATGGTCATTGCTATTAGACCATTTCCATAATCCGTATGATACATTTTATAAACTCTCATAATTACCACTTACTCCTTACTTCATAGCCTAATTCATATGCTATGTCTCGCATGAGAGTTAATAATTCATCTCTATCTAGGATGCCTTTAAGTTTGTCACAAATAAGAATCTCAAAGTTATCATCTGTAATCTTTTCAATTTTGATCATTTACAATCATCCTTTCTAATTTTATTTATCTAACTTTTCACCGCAAAATGGACAGTAACTAATATTTCTCATTACACAATCATTTAGAATATTATATAGTCCCCAACCTCTTGAAAGACTGAAATAAATGGTATAATCATTACATTGGTGTGGTCTGTTTTTACTTAATAATTCAGCATCATGTTCGACTCCCTTCTCATTGTATTTAAGATCGTACCTTTCTGCTACCCTTTTAATTATATCTTGAATATTCTTCATTTCTCTCACTCCCATAAATGCTAAGTTTTATCTCTTTTTATTTCCCCAACCAAAAGCAAAATCAGAACGTTTTATTTTACACATATCACCATTATCTCTATGAAAAACAATACCTTCAATCATATTCTTACTAAGATATTCTTTAATACCTTCGAATGATCTTTCAACATCTAGAATAGTTTCACCATGTCTAATCAAAATATCTCCATCTGTGACCATAATATCAATATTTTTCTGAAAATGAACTCCACATAATTCATAAGTCCCATCTACCAAACAATTATTATTTTCGAAAGCTTTTATATGCCATTTATCATTAGGGTTGTTAGAATCACATAAAACCCAATGTGGGAAATGTCCAGTAATAGCATCTGCTTCGTCCTGACAAGGAATTGCATTATTAGGTAACTTTCTACCTAGTTTAAAATCAAATCTCTTATAAATAGAACCATCTTGAATCAAACAACATGTTCCATCATATTTTCTGGTAGCAAATCCTTCTCCATTAAGCACCCACTCACATCCAATTGTAACTTCAGAAGTAATATTAGCAATAGCATGGCCGTTAAAAGTTCGTACAAACAAAGATGGCATCTTTTTCATAATTAAATCCTCCTCAAATTATATTTATTTTTACAAGTTTCAGCAAATTCCGTATGCTTATCATTCAAACCATAATATTTCTTACATATTCTATCATAAAATTTACCATCTCCTTGAGAAACACTACCAATAATTGTATATTCAATCTTAGATACAGTTAAATTATTTTCCTCTACAATCATTTTACAATGACCGAAACGATGTTGATATTTATTGTTTCCTAGATCAACTCTGCAATATTTTGTTGCATGAATCATTGCACTAATTTTACGTTTAATAATTGGAGTTGTTAGGGATTTACCGCCATGAATATGTTTTTGGTATTCTTGGATTACATGTTTTGGGATAAAGTATAATGGATACATTTATTTATCATCTTCCTTCCATTCGAGTAATATCTTGATGATCTTTTCACGATTAGTTAGTTGTTTCATTGTCTTCAACCTCTCCATTCTCTTCTGTTAATTGTTTATAAAGTTCAATATTTAACTCTTTAATTTTTTCAAGAAGATATTTATTCTGTCCTTCTAATAGATTTATTTGTTTTTCATATAATTTAATCTGCTCCTTTTGAATATCTACTATTTCAAATAGCGGAATTATTAAACCTTTCATTTACTTCATCCTTTCAATTTCTTATTTAATTTTGTTTACAAATTTAATTCCATGAAAATCCGGTCATTTTCTAATTGGTTGATTCCAATATAACGGAGTGTTTCTTTTGGTGAAGAATGGTTGAGCAAGGACTGAATACGTGTTATATCTACACCTGCTTCATATAGAGCATAGGCGAAAGACTTTCTAAGTGAATGATTTGAGATAGATTCTTTTATTCCACATTTCTTTGCAGTTTCACTCAAAATACGATGAGTCTGTTGTCTAGTAATTGATTCTTCTCCTTTCCTAGATGCAAATAAAGGGATCTGATCAAATGGCAAAGTAGATATATATTCAGTTAAAGCGTTAATTACATTGTTATTGAAAGGGAAATTCTTAGATTTACTGGTTTTAATCTCTTTAACCAAAATCCTTTCTCTAATTTTACCATTCTCATCTACGACATCAGAGATATTTAGTTTCAAAAGATCAGAAATCCTCAAGGCTGAATTAATTCCAAGTACAAATAATGCCCAATCTCTTAGAGATTTTGATTTAAGATATACTTTCATTGCTTCAATGTCTTTCTTTGATTTAATCGGTTCCACTGTACCCATACCATTACTCGTTTTTAATTCAGCACCACACGAGGTACATTCAATAGAATTTTTAATAGCAGGAGTACCACATTCTTTACATATTTTTGTAAAAGTTTCAGATTTCTTTACTCTTGCCATTTACAATCACCATCCTATCATTAAATCTTCACTGTAAGCCCCGTATTCGACCTATAAGCTTTTTTACTATCATCATTAACACTAACATACACCACGACAGATAAAACGATTAGAAGAACTATTATGAGTTTATTTCTCATGGTTATATCACTCCTTCTTTATATTACTTACAATAGATTACTCCCAACCATTTGTATACTCCTATTGATTCGGACATCTGATTAATACGTTTTGGTAGGATATACTTAAGTCATGAATAATTATATTTATAATATTGAGATTTTATAACCATGATAATAAAACCCCCTAAATAATTTAATATTTTATTTTTATGTATTCTAACATTGATAAGCAAATTCTAATAACCCTGCTTGTTTTAACAATTTCTTTGCTAGTGGCCTACAAATTTCTTTTGCATTTCCATGGTCAACTAATGTAATATGGTCGTTAGTATTTTCATTCTGGAAAGTAATATGCGAACTTTTCCTGTGTGATGGTTTCCAACCATGTTGGGTTAGTATTTGAGACATTTCTTTGAGGGTATAACCTTTCATTCTCATTTATAATGATCACCTCCTTTCTATAAAATGGTAATTTGATTACCATCCTGGAAATTGTCTTTCCCAACCAGTTTCAATAATAGATTCAAGATATGTCCAATTACAATATTCAGATATTCTATCAGGATTGGCATTAGATATTGTCAAATATGGTCTAACGTTATTCCATAGACGTTTCATTTCTTCGTCAGTAGTAACTTCTTCCCCACGATGATAAATTTTATTTGTGTAATGATCTTTTCCTGCTTGAAGTACCATAAAATTTACAGGTTGAGCAAAACAATTATTACCCAATGCCTCTGTCAGAAATTTTTGTTGTTCTTGACTATTAGCATGGACAAATATAAACAATTTGCTATCTTTGTCTTTCATTTCGGTAATTTCTTCTGTAAGATCAACACCTCTATTTTCCCATGCTTCATCCCAAACTTCATCTTCTAAGTAATACTCTTCCATTTACAAAACATCCTTTCAAATAAGTAACTTATGGGATTATTAGAGTTGTATACTAACTACTATTATACACCTTAATAATTAGTATACAACTACTTATAGTAAAATTATTTATGTATGCAATTTAATTTATTCCTGCAAATTCTTTATAATACTTCTCTCTATACATTTCAGCGTCCCTTCCTGCTTCATGAACATCTTCATATAACCCTCCTGCCTGAAAACGTTTATAATTAATACATAACATTATTTTATATTTTCCTGAATCTTTGTCTATTAATACATTCCTATAACCAGTTTTGTTGTTTTTATTTCTTCCTTTTCTGTTTTTACTATTTTTATCTGGTATTGTCACTCTCAAATTTATTTTCCTATTATCTAAAGAACTATGAGGTTTATGTTCTATATGGTCTACATAAGTACCTTTATCTGCATTAGTAACTTCTCTATGTAAACAATGTACTCTAGCTTTTCTTTTCCCATTCTCATCAGTATAGTATTCTGAGGTTTTTGCATAATAATCTTGAATACAATCGTCCCATCCAGCACTCCAACACCAATTTTGTTCTATAAGTCTGGGTAAATCCTCTGTATCTATATATCCTTCCATAATAATTTCATCATATCTATTTGTAAAATATATTGTCGTAGTTTCTCCATCCACTTTATAATCATTAAAGCCTTTTATTTTTCTAATACATCCACAGGATCTTTCTCCAGCTAACAGTTCTTTTGCTGTAGTAATATAATTATTGTTTCCACATCTGCACTCACATCTATAATGTTCTACATTCTTTCTTTGTTTACTATAATCCCTTTCAATAACTTTCAATTTTCCAAATACTTTTCCAGTTAAATCTTCTATTATAAACACAACTCCTCAAATTATTTTATTTATGCAATTAAACAAAGATTTAATACAAGCAAGTTAACCACATCCTTTCATAATGTTAATTTAATTTAATTTATCTTGGTTTGTTTTTATGATATGTTTTGTATGATCCATTTGTTAATCCTGGTCTAGTATCAATCTAGTATCAATTTCTTTTACCATTGGGCATTTTGTACAGCGATAAAGTTTATATACTTCGCTTCCGTTACTGACACATCCATAAATATCATATTTCCAATCATGAAACCCAAAAAGCAAGACATATTCAATTTAATCATTCCTCTCTTTAAAATTTTAAATCCACTCAACTTCAACTTTCTTCTTGAGAACACCCCTATAAACTTCTGGATGACCACATTCTTCAATATTTACATCCATACATTCAAAATCATGATTACACTTAGGACAAGAACAAATCATAAATTGCAATTGATAACTATATCTTGATTCGCTATCACTAATATCATAACCATAAAACCAATTTTTACATTCAGGACATTGAATGGCAAGATGCCTAACTGGGGTCGATTCAAATTCTACTCTCATATTTACTTTACTCATTGTTTATTCCTTCTTTCAATTATAATATAATACAATCTTTCTTTAACACAATACAGCCAAATACACCCTTATTTCTTAACAGATAATGATCATTTCCATATTCACTTGCTAAATAATCTGTTGTTTTTAAACCACATTGTTTACCGATATCACTTACTTGATTAACTTTAATTTTAAAACAATCTATACCGTATTTATCTTTGACTAATTCCATTACTAACCTCCTGTAATATACTTTTAATCTCTTCAGGAATATTCTCTTTGTCTTTCCAATATGCCTGACCAATTCGACATATTTTACTCAAAGAATTATGATCTCTACACATACTAGACCTTCTTTCGTAAGCAGAACAAATATGTAGTCCTTGCTCATCTACAGTTAACCATTTACAAATAGATCCTTGTTCTTCAATATTCTCATTGATATAATCATCTAAACTATCATCATTTACAGTTTCCAAAAAATCAGGAGATAAGTTACTTGATTCATATTTTGGAACAAAACATAGATAACCTTTACAACAATGCCCACATCTTAAACATTGATCCATATTACATCTTCCTCCTAAATTTCATTTTAATTAAATTTTAAATATAATTTAAACCATGTTTTATTTAGAATTTGCTTTATTCTTAATAACCATAATAAATAAATAGGCACTGTTTTATAAAAATAACAATTATTGTTTTTGTTTAAATCATAACTATGCCCTAATAACTTTGTTCCTGATTCATTAGCAAAATGAATCCACTTTGCATTATTTTTAATAAAGTCAAATCCTGCTATATCTAATTTAGATAATAAAATTGATTTAGGGTCATTGATATGATTTTCAAAATTCAAGTCCTTATTTGTAAAATATTCTACTCCATTTTTATAAGGTATTCCACTAGCAGGGACTTCACATTGATCCGTCCAGTCATAACTTCTTAAACAATTTTTACATTTACTCAATTTTTTCACTTCCTTTTATTATTACCATTTAAAATGAGTCTTTTAAAGATTTTTCTCTAAAAAATTAACTACCATATCATAATAAGCTTTTGGTTCTATGGTTATCATACACCCATAATCATTCTGTAATATTGTATATTCAAAGATGTCAGTTATTTTTAATTCTTCGAGTATTCTATTTACATCTGCATCTAATGAATTTAGTTTCTCGGCAACATTTTGACGCTGTTTTAAAAGCTTCAATAGTTGTTTTGGAATTTTTGTCGTCATTTAAATATTAACTCCTTTCATTTAAAATCCCTGATTCATTCTACTTTTCAAATATTTCAACAACATCAATACTAGTTTTTGGTATTAAATATCCTTTACCGTCTTTATGTTTTAAATATACCATATCAGAAGAACTTTGTTGTAGATATGAAGAATTGCTAAAATTACTTTCTCCTGTTAAACTACTTCCTGATTTTAAAATTACGGTTATTTTCATTAAATTTCTTTCCTTTCTTGCCTACTCTCTCTTATCAATGCACCAATAAAATAGGCAAATCCTAATATTCCTAACGTAGTAGCTATTGCTTTAAATGCAAACACAAATGTTTCATTAAGTAATAACCACACAATACCATATAGACCAACAATCACTAACACAATTACAACTAAACCTAATAATAAGTTTTTGATATGTTCCATCATTTAAACCAACTTCCTTTCAAATCTATCATTTAAAATAAATAATCTAAATTCTTATAGATTATTTTTCTAATTGAATCAAAATTATTAATACCTTTTAACAATAATTTTTTGCATCTTTCAAGAATTCCCAAATAATACATAAAATCATAAGTGTGATATGTTGATTTAAATTCATCTTTTATCTTAGATGTTAACTCTTTACTTGTAATAGTTTCAATTTCTGTTAACAATCGTTCTTCTTGCATTAACAAATTAATTCTACTTTTACCTTCTCCAGACATTATAGTATAATAATATGGAAGATATTTTACGTTCATTATAGCACTTCCTTTGGTCTTTCAAGTATATTCCCAGTTCTACATAAACTAGTATCCCAAGCACTAAAAAATTCATCTAATGTAAACCAAAATTCAGACTTACCAACAGTCTCTACTCCAAATTCTTTATTCTTTTCATCCCATTTAACCACTACCTCATGAGTTTGACTACCCTTTAGTTTATCTCCCAACATAATTTCTGATCCATCTGAGAGTATTTTTCCTGTATTATAATTCATAACAATCTCCTTCTTAACTGCTCACCCTGCGCTGAGTCAGTTTAATTTCTCCACTTCATATCTTTGTAATCATTTTCATCCAATTTAATAAAATCGCACAATTCCATAGTTGAACTAAATAATTTCATAAATTCAGGAATATTCCATCCGTATTGTCGGTCCAATTCATCTATAATATTTTCTTCTGAAACCCCATTCTCTCTAAGTGTATTTACATCATTTAACAAAGATTCTTTCTTCGCTTTTACCTCTTTAGTTTGAATTATTGGCATCATTATTAATCATCCTTTCAGTTTACGATACGATGAATTCGTGCTTTTATGCCAAGTATTGAACCCTAAAACCCTACTGTAAAACCATTTTTAGAAATTAGATTTTTGCAAATCCCATTCTTTTATTGCTTTACCCAATTCTTGATTTTTATTATATCTCCAAAAACTTCTTCCATTTTTCCAATTAACGCAAGTTCCATTCTCATCAGAATTATCATCTATTATTGGATTAAATTTTTTAGATTTTAAATATTCATTTAACGTATAATCAAAAGCATAAAACATTTATTATTATCTCCTTTCACATATCTATACAAAGTATTTTTCTAGGGATTAATAACCACTGCTAGTTCCTTAAATTCATTAATACAAATAACTGTTGTATATTTCATAACTCTATTGACTAATTCATCAGTTAGATCAACATCAAACACAAAATCATCGTGACTAGCAATATCATTTTCCAATATAATGTTCTTAGTTTTTTGAATAAAACTCTTATAAGATAATTTGTTTCTTGTGGTTATAGTTAACATACGTCTTCCTTTAACTTTTGATAAGAAACAATCTACTCTGAAAAGATTCTTATCTAAAACTTTATCAAACACCTCAAACATAATTTCATTTAACACAATATAAAACCATCCTTTCATTGTATATTTACTTGTTATTTTTCTTCACATAGCAAATATAATTTACAATCATTTCTTGAATAGGTTTTTGACTAATTGCTTCTTCAACTAAATTGTCAAGTTCTTCAACCGTCATATCAGGATATAGTTCTTTTACTTCGTTTAATACATGTTCGAGTTTCATTTATAATTTCCTCCTCTTATTTCAATCTAAAAATTAATTTATCCTCACTATCTTCGATCATCATAATATCATCTTCTTGATTGACATATTGCCTGATTTCATTAAATATCTCTTCAGTCACCATGATACTAATGTTACCCCATTCCATAGACCACACTTGATTTTTCTTAACTGTAAGAGTTAATTTCTTATCAGTTACAGGACTCTCCAACCATTCAAGTATTGATGCAGACTCTTTACTCATGTTTTTCCATATTAACTTTTTCATTGTGGTTCCTCCTTTTCCTCTAAAATATTAGCAACATCCTGTTTTGAAAATGTATACCAATTCCAATCCTCTTGATTTATATCCCAAATATCTCCTTTAGTGTTAATATTGATGTTAGTCATACCTCTAGATAGAAATACTCCTTCTCTGGGATCTCCAGTGTATTGCTCTTGTAATCTTGATTTTACTCTGCTGACAGATTCATCAACCATTATCTCATGACAATTGTTGTTACTCAATTCCTTTAATATGATAGAACTACCCATTCTCCCATCTTTTCTTTCTCTAACATTAATTAATTCACATTTGATTTGTACTGGTTTCATAATAATTTTGCTCCTTTAAATTGCTTGCCCTTTGTCAAGTCAATTATTACTTTTCACTTACACATGATAGATGAATTAATTTGTTCCTTCGTCCAGTCTGTTTGATAATACCCGGCTAATTCTCCTTCCTCCATTACCTCATAAATTATACTCCATTCGATTAGTTTTTGTATTTCTAATTCGATGTTTTCAAAAATCCAATTCGTCATTGTTTTAGAAGAAATAGCATACATTAAAATTTTTTCAAAATAATTGAATATCTCTTGGCGTGTAGTATATGCATTTTGTCTCACATGTTCAACTATTGTTTGTTGAATATCGTTTTGTAATTTCATGGTTATTCATCCTTTCAAAAGTAATATGAAATTAGACTTTCTATTCACTTGTTAATATACGAGTGTCTTCCTTTAGTTGATGTATGAGTTGTTCAATCGTTTCTTTTGATAATGAATAAATAGTTTCTGTTAATGCTTCTCTTTTACTTTTATCTGACACTTTTACTTGAGAATAAATAAAGTCTGATAATACATTTCTTAAATCCTTTTCGTCATTAAAATTAATCATTTTACTACACATCCCTTCTAACTTCTCTATACAAATCACCCTTAATCATTCTAAACTTCAAACCTAACTCTTTAGCTTTTCTCTTCTCATCTTCAAAGATGTTGTGGTCTGCTGTCCAACATTCATAATGTATTCCATTTATGTTTCTATAACAATGGCATGAGTCCTTTACTCCACAATCATTATAATTGAATGTTGGTTTTAACATCTTAAATTTCCCCTTTCAATTCCTCTAAATTAATTGGTGTAAAATACATCACCTTTGGTTACTAAACTTTCAGTTCTTTTACAAATATAATCAATCAACTTTTGAGATTCAGAACACCTATACATTTTACGAGTTATGTCAGGCATGTATTTTCTAATTATTGATTTTAACTCTTCTATTGAAAGTACCTGAAGTTCATTTAGAAGATTATCTTTAGTTCCCTCCCTTAATGTTTGAATAGGATTTAACATTTTAAATTTCCCCTTTCTAATTCATTAAATCTTCAATCTTAACCCCTAAAGTATTAACTAACCTTAAAGCATTTTCAAAACTGATATTGGTCTTTTTACTAACTTTTCGATATTGGTAAATTGTTTCAATACTTAATCCAGTTTTATCAGCTAATCCTTGACCATTCCTGTGATATTCTGAGTTGTCAATGAGTTTAACTAAATTGCTTTTTATGACAGTAGAATCAGTTTGATTATATTTTGCTATGAGTGATTCTAAATCCTTCTGCTGAATGTGATTCATTTTTCTATGTATTCACCTACTTTCTTACTGATTTGTTTTACTCCTTGTGTATATTATACTATTTGGTAATTGGTATGTCAATACCAATTTGATAAAAATAAAAAATATTATTTTAGTGTTGTTGGTACGATAAACTTACGGTTTGTTGGATTATAAGTATGGGGAGAAGCAGGAGGTTTTATGTCCTGCTTTATTATGTAATTATTTTATTTAAACAATATGTAACGCTCCTGTATATTCCTCAGTTTCAATTGTTTTATATGCTTCAGAACAAAGTTCCCACTTATCGTGTTTGTTTATAACATCTAAATAATTAACCTTACCTTTTAATGTACTTTCCTTATATGGATCTCTACCTTCTACCACTCTCCCTTCATTGATTTTATCCCATTCATTTTTACATCTAGCATACACGTCAAAACTTCCCAATAATTTCATTTTAGCAAACAATGCATTATATGCTTTTGAAATTTCTCTCCCATAGTATTTATTTGCAAGGATTTTAATCTTATCATTAAAATTAGTTCTATCACAAACAAAC
>Ga0209000_1001787_pt1 | contig 12964 bp, 10 predicted proteins | sample RifGroD2_FD_183998 | JGI IMG/M metagenome (GOLD analysis project Ga0209000, IMG submission 183998) | Groundwater microbial communities from Rifle, Colorado, USA - Groundwater D2 (SPAdes) (version 2) | ecosystem: Environmental > Aquatic > Deep subsurface > Groundwater | place: Rifle, Colorado...
CTGCGGGCTCGAACTTACCATCGACCTCTCCAACTTATACGCCTATTTCCGGGTCTATGTTACGCTTCATCTATTGATTTTGGTTCGCTTTCTCCTTTGCCTACGCTTAAGACTGTGCGTTGCCGCGTGTGTTCATTCTTTTACAGTCCCCAAGGCTAAGTACGGGTGTGCCGACTTTCACTTTCCCGATTGGATTTCCACCAATTGTACAATAACAACTTATCAGTACGCACATTCTAATAAAGTAAACCCTTTTTTATTTTTTCTTTCCACTTTCATTCTTTTCACCATTCCTCTTATTAAATTTTGCTATGATGTTTTTTCTTAGTTTATATGTATTTCCTTGCTTTGTACTTTTTTATAGTCCGAGACTTGTCTGTTTTTGTAGTCTAAGCTTGAATCCTAGTATATCATGTAATATCTCTGCATCTGTATTTATGTAGCATTGCTTTATTTTACTTTTTTATAAACCTTAGCAATGGTAGACATCGGATAGAAGTTTCCCCTTTGGATTATTATTATATGATTTATATACTTTTATTTTAACTTTTTATACATAATATCATTTTATTTTTTCTTTTTCAAGTGTTTTTAGTTGTTTTTATTTTATTTATAGCTATCCCTTAAATAGCTTACTATCTCATTAAACCTATTTCCATTAGATGCCTTTATAAGCACTACATCATCTTGTCTAATCGTATTATCTAAAAATTCATATGCTTTGTTTTTCTCTTTAAAATAATAAGATTCCTTTGAATCTTTTACTACATCATATGTATGTTTTACCTCATTACCTATCAAAATCACTACATCTATGGGCTTGTCTTTTAAATATCTTCCCAATTCATCGTGCTTTTCTTTAGAAAAACTTCCGAGTTCTAGTATGTCTCCTAAAATAGCAATTTTTCTCCTATCACCATATGTATTTATAGTTGTTTCTACTGCACTCATCATAGATAACAAACTCGCATTATAGCAGTCGTCGATAATTGTTATATTCTTATCAAAATTCATTATACTATATCTTCTACTCGGAAGTTGAAAATTCTTTATACCTTTCGCTATTTGTTTATTTGTTAGCTTAAATAACTTTCCAATCACAAAAGAAAACATAACTGGATACATTATATAATTTAATACATTATTCACTTCAAATTCAGCTATTTCATCATCAGAATTAATTCTGATTTTAGTAGATTCCCCATTTATGTGCTTTATATCTTCAAGGTAGCAAGCATTTTCTTTATTCTCTCCTACATATACTACCTCATTATCTATACTTACTTTTCTTAAATACTCATCATCCCCATTTAAAATTACTACTGCATCTTCTTTCATATGTGCAAAAATTTCACTTTTTGCTTTGAGTATTCCTTCTTTGCTTCCTAGATTGCCTATATGAGAGTCTCCTATATTAGTTATCAGTGCTATATCTGGTTTTGCAACTTTACTCAACCTCTCTATCTCTCCGAAACTATTCATCCCCATTTCTAGTATTGCTATATCATATGTCTCATCTATATTAAATACGGTGATAGGAAGTCCAACTTGATTATTATAATTTCCTTCTGTCTTTAAAACCTTGTATTTTTCACTTAAAACATTATATATCATGTCTTTTGTCGTTGTTTTCCCAACACTACCCGTTATTGCAATTATAGGTATTTTAAAGTTTTTTAAATACCCCTCTGCCATATCTAAAAAGGCTTGGTTTGTATCTTTTACTTTTATAATAAGTACATCTTTTTTGCTTATATTACTACTGACTTCTTTATCTGTAACAAACCCTTTGGCTCCCTTTGATACAACTTCTTCTATAAAGTTGTTACCATCCATAGTTTCACCTTTTATGGGAAAAAAAAAGTCACCAGGTTTTATGGTTCTTGAATCGGTTGATATATTATATATATCAACCGATTCATTTTCACTTACTTTAGTGCCTTTTGTCCACTTTATAATATCTCTTTCATTTATCTTTTTCATGTTAGTCCCTTCTTTCAAGTGCCAAATCTATCAATCTGTCTATAAGTTCTCTCTTGCTTATTCCTTCATGCTCCATCAGCATTGGATACATGCTTATTGGAGTAAACCCGGGTAATGTGTTGATTTCATTGAAGATTACATCATTTGTACCATTCTCAACAAAAAAATCAAGTCTAGCCAATCCTTTACAATCTAATATTTTATATATTTCTTTTGTGTATTCTCTAATTTTATTTATAGTACTCTCTTCTAAAGTTGTCGGTATTATAGCCTTTGAATCATCACTCACATACTTTGTTTCATAATCATAAAACTCTGCAGTATATGTTATTTCGCCTACAGTGCTGATAAGTGGATTTTCATTACCTAGTACCGCACATTCTACTTCTTTTCCTTTTATCCCTTCTTCTATTACTATTTTTTCATCATATTTAAATGCTGTTTTTATTCCTTCTGCCAGCTCTTTATTATTTTTAACTTTAGATATCCCTATAGATGAACCACTATTGGCAGGTTTTATAAAACACGGGTATCCTATTATCTTCTCAATAACTTCTATATCATATGTATCTTTTATTATCATATATCTTGCTTGTGGTATATTTATTATATCTATAATAATTTTAGTAAATGCCTTATCCATGCATATAGCCGAACTAACCGTATTACAGCCTACGTACGGAATACCAGCGAGTTCTAGTAATCCTTGAATTTTCCCATCTTCTCCTGTATTTCCATGAATTATGTTGAAAGCTACATCTACTTTAAATTCCTTCGTTCCTTCGTTTTCTAAAATCAGTAAGGTTTTTGAATTGTTTGGCAATATATACGCTTCTTTACCTTCATCTTCCCATGTTCCATCTTTTATTTTAGTCGAATTATAGTTTTCAAAAATTAGCCATTTCCCTTCCTTAGTAATTCCTAGTACAAACATATCGTATTTGCTTTTATCAATATTATCTATAATCATACTTGCTGATGTTCTTGAAACCTCATGCTCTGGTGATTTTCCTCCAAATATGACTAATAAATTCTTTTTAAGCATTTACCCATCTCCCTTTATAAGTCTAGTGCAAACCACTAGCCACGAGCTACTAACTCTTTAAATTTCTCTCCTCTTTCCTTATAGTCCTTAAAAGCTCCAAAACTTGCAGAAGCAGGTGACATAAGACAAGTTTTACCTTTCTCAGTCATTTTCTTTGCTATACTTACCGCTTCTTCTAACCCCGTAAGATATATTACATTTTGATTCTCATTTCTATTATATGTCATGTCATATATTTTTTTGCCTGTATCATATATACATAATATATTCTTAACATCTGACTCTATCAAGAAGTCTGCAATCCCTTTATAATCCACACCCTTGTCATACCCTCCAACTATCAATGTATCTACATTTTTTAGTGCTTTTATTCCTTCCATAGTTGGCTCTGGTATTGTTGCTTGAGAATCATTGTAAAATCTTATTTCACCGTATGTACCTACATATTCTAATCTATGTGGCTCTGGCTTATAACTTTTTATACTATTTTCTATGTTTTCATTACTTATATTGAGTAGTTTACAAACTAAAATTACAGCCATTATGTTATAAATGTTATGATCTCCTATTAGGTTTCTTTGCCCACTCAAGTTATAAATTTGCTCTCCATTATATGTGATATAGTCTTTCAAAATACATACATCAACACCTTGGGCGGTTCTTTGGCTTATACTTAGTTTTTTAGATTTAACATTTATATTATTTGCAAAACCATTTACTACCTCGTTATCTTTATTAAATATAAAAATATCGTTATCGTTTTGATGTCTTACAATATTAAACTTAGCTTTTTGATAGTTCTCAAGGGTTCCGTGATTGCTCAAATGATCTTTAAACATATTAAGCATTATTGCTATATGTGGGGAATTATTAATATATTCTAACTGAAATGATGATAATTCATATACAATCACTGTATCTTCCTCTATATTATCTATTTGATCAAATGCTGGTATCCCTACATTTCCAACCAAAACTACATCCAATCCTGCATTTTTAAATATGTGGGTCAACAAAGTAACTATTGTCGTTTTTCCTTTAGTACCTGTGACACCTATTATGTTTTTACTGTACTGCTTTAAAAACAAATCTGTCTGTGAAGTAATATTTTCTATATCATTTACACCTTCTAATATTATACCCGGACTTTTGATTACCATATCGTAGTCCTCTATACATTTTAGGTAATCTGCCCCCAAATGAAATGTTATGTTTTCATCAAGCTTTATCAGCTCATCATTTTTAACGTCCTCGTTTTTATCTGCAATACCTAAATGTATAGCTTTTAGTTCTTTCCTTATAAAATTATATGTTGACCTTCCTTCTCTTCCAAATCCAAGTATTAGTATTTTTTTATTTTTAATTTCGTCATATATGTTGTTCATTTACTTTTTCCTCCTCTATATGTATTTTATATTTATTTATTCACTTCATACTACATTATATCTATGTTCTCTTCTATTTTAATATTTGCATCCTCAAACAGATTTTCAAAATATTTTTTATACATCTCACAGGAGTCACTAAAATATAATTCAGTACCGCCTCTAACATCATTACCATTTTGTATGTTCTTTTCCTTTATATCTTGTATCACATACTCAACAATGGGTATGGAAGTATTAATTATCTTGACTTCACTATTAAAATATTTCTCGATACTATCTTCCCATGCTGTATAATGTGTACAACCTAAAACTATAGCTTCTGGCTTTATTTTTTTATACTCGTTTAAACTGCTTTCTATTGCATCCTCAACCATCACCCCAGCTAATAGTCCTTTCTCTATAATAGGAACAAAAAGTGGACATGCCCTCGAATAAACTTGTATGCTTTTTACTTCTTCTTTCATCTTTGTCTCGTATATATTGCTTTCTATTGTTGCCCTTGTTGCTATTACACCTATTTTATTAAATCCAGTTTTCTTAATATACGCTATAGTTGGGTCTATTACATCAGCAGTAGGAATTTGTGCAGTATCTTTTATTACATCAAGTGCAACTGAACTCATAGTATTACACGCTATAACTATATATTTTACATTCTGTTTACATAAAAATTCAATTATTTGTTTTGCAAACTCTCTTATATTTTCTTTGGACTTATCTCCATATGGAACTCTTGCATTATCCCCAAAATATATTATATCCTCACTCGGAAGTCTTTCTCTAAGAAGCTTTACTACGGTAAGCCCTCCGAGTCCTGAATCTATTACTGCCACTTTTCTATTATCCAACTTACCATCTCCTAATTATCACAAATTTCAAATTTGTTCATAAATTACTTACCACAACCCTTATTATTTTACTTGTCTTATTTTTTGTTTTTCCACCACTTCTATCAACTTCTCTTTCTCATTCATTTCTGGGTACTCAACCACCAACTTAAATAATTTGTCTAGTATTATTCCTATTTCTTTACCTTCTATTATACCAATACCTATTAAGTCACTCCCATCTATTTTCATTTCTTTTTTAGAAATGCATTGTTGTTTTTCTTTAATTTCATAATATATTTTCTCTATTTCATGACTTTTGTTTATATTTTCTCTCTTCAACTCTAGATTTTTAGCGGAATCATCTGCTCTTTGTACCTTGAGCAGGTCTAGAAAAACATCCTCTCCTATTTTTGAAACCGCCTTTCTTACCGATTTCTCTGTAGGGTTTATCCTGTAATCATGAAATCTTATAAGTCTTTTAATCTTTGCAATACTCTTATTATCAAATTTCAGTCTATTTAATATTTTACCTGCAAGCTCCTCACTTACTATCCCATGACCATAAAAATGCCCTATTCCTTTATCATCAAAAGTCTTAGTATGGGGCTTGCCAAAATCATGTAAAAGCATAGTCCATCTTAGAACAGCTTCCTTTTCAATGTTTTTCACTGCTTCTATTGTATGATCTGCTACATCATATATGTGATAAGGATTATCTTGCTTAAACCCTATACATGGCAGAAACTCTGGTAATATGTACTCCATAAGACCTGATTCGTACAAAATCATAACTTTTTCTGGGTAGCTTGATACCAATATTTTAGTTAATTCCTCTCTGATTCTCTCTGCACTCATATTTTTAATGAGCTTATTATTTTGCTTTATTGCCTTGAATGTTTCATTTTCTATTTTAAACCCTAATTGTGCAGAAAACCTTATTGCCCTGAGCATACGCAAACCATCTTCATTAAATCTATCGTTTGGGTCCCCCACACATTTTATAATCTTTCTTTCTATATCTAACGTACCATCAAATAAATCTATAATTCCATCTATATCATTATATGCAATGGCATTTATAGTGAAATCCCTTCTTTTTAAATCTTCCTCAATATCCTTTGTAAAAAACACCTCTTCTGGCCGCCTGTTATCAAGATAGTCACCATCTATCCTATATGTCGTTACCTCTATAGCCTCTTTATCTATTAACACCGTAACAGTTCCGTGCTTAATACCAGTATCTATAGTCCGTTCAAATATTTTTTTAACTTCCTCGGGACAAGCAGACGTAGTTACATCCCAGTCATTCGGAGTTCTTCCCATAAGAGTGTCTCTAACACAACCCCCAACTATATAGGCTTCATACCCCTTACTTATTATCATCTCAACTACTAACTTTATATTTACCGGTATATTTATCATAAGCTTCCCTCTTTCTTAAATATATTGCCTGCAAATATTATACTACATCTACAATATTTTGACAACATCAAAATAAAAAAATCAAATCCTTACTTTATTACGAGTTTTCCGTTTTCATATTCCACTGTTATAGCTCCTTGTTCCTTTGTAATATATGTTTCTACTGTATGCTTTGCTAATCTATTTAGCGTATCTTCACTTGGATGTCCGTAATTATTTCTTCCCACACTTATAATAGCGCTCTCAGGCTTTACTTCTTCTAAAAATTCATTTGTCGTTGAATATTTAGACCCGTGATGTGCAATCTTCAGTAAATCTACGTCCAAATCCTTATATTTATCAATTATTCTTCTTTCAGCTTCCTCACTTATATCTCCAGCAAGTAATATACTTTTTTGTTTATAGTCAACTTTTAATACAAGTGAATAGTCATTATTGCATGTCGAGTATGTATCCACATCTATGTCTGGATATATGCATGTTATCCTCATGTCATCAATCGTCATATGATCACCTTGTTTAAAATAATATATCGGTATTTTCTTGTCATCCGCCTTTTTTATAAGTTCTTTTTGAAGTTCTGTTTCATTCGCCTTCCCTATTGTTAGTATCAGTTTATCCACTTTCACTAAATCTATTATCTCTATCACTCCCTTTATATGGTCAAAATCAGGGTGTGTCACAAATACCGCATCTATCTTTTGTATTCCACTATACTTCATATATTTATCCACTATGTTCTTACCAGTATTACTTTGTGTATCTTCAATATTCATGTCTCCCCCACCATCAATAAGCACGTGCCTGTTTTTTGGCGTATTTATAACTATACTGTCTCCCTGTCCCACATCCAAAACCTCTATATTAAAGTTTTTGGGCCACACCTGTATTAGCATAATTGCTAACATTATTAAAAATACTGCATCAATAATATATTTTTTATATTTTTCTTTTACTTCTGTTTCTTGGCTAAAGTATAAAATAATTAGTACCATTAGAACATAGTAAAGTATTATTCCATATATACTTGGTTGTCCTGTCACAATTTTTGCATATTCTAGATTCACAAGATATGTCGCCACCATTTCATTATAAACCAATATGTAATACACAACTACCATTATTAGCTTTGCGAGTCCGACCCAGACAATTCCTATCAACATTCCTAATATACTAACTATAAGTAATATACTAGAAAGTGGTACAACTAGTATATTGGCTATAAGGCTATACGTAGGAATTTCGTAAAAATAATACGCAATTATCGGCGTTGTCCAAATAATCGCTGCAATTGATGAACTAAGTATCTCTTTTATAACCTTTGGGCATACGTACAATTTATTAAGTAGTGGAACCGTTGTTAATATCCCTAGGACTGCCGCAAATGAGAGTAGAAAACCTATATCGTGTACGACAGCTGGGTTATATATAATTAGTACTAATGCTGCAAATGATAAATTCGAATAATTATCTTTTTCCCTACCGATTACATCCGCAAATAACATCACACAACCCATAACAACCGCTCTTACAGCAGACGGACTTCCTCCTGTTAGCAGGGCATAAAATATTAAAAACAACATCGAAATTACTGCATTTACCTTTTTATTTACTTTAAGTACCGATAAAACCTTATATATAATAAGACACAATACCAATATGTGCATGCCAGATATAGCTATGATATGCGATATTCCCGCGTCACTGTAAAGCTTTTTCAGATCACCATCCAGACTGTTTTTATCGCCTAGTATCATGCTATTTACGAGTCCTGCCTCTTTTTGTGGCATTAGTTTATTAGTTATATTCATTGCACTATGTTTTATATTATTTAAAATCTTATCTATGTTTAACTTGTTTTCCTTATATGCTGTTACATCCCCATAAAATTTGTAATTAATCTTACGAGTCTTCATATAAGCGTTCTCATCAAACTGTCCCTTGTTTTTGGCTACCTTAGTTCGATAAAACAATCCTTTTATTTCTACGCTATCTCCTACCGATATATCTCCAGTATGCTTTATATATGCTTGTATTTTATCTGATAGTCTGTATGTACTTTCACCTAACTTCAAGCTCTTTGCTACGAGTACAACCCTCGTATATTCCCCATAAATCTTATCTATTTCTTTTATATCAGCACTTGCCGTAGATATATATTTCTTATCAATAACAGTCTCAATAACATCTACCTTGTATTTCTCGACACCATATCTACCGAATATCCCCATTAGAAAAAAAATAATTAACCCAAATACTATCATATTCTTGTTTTTTCTATACAAAAATATCACCCAAATTGAAATTAATATGGATGATACTGTCATATTTTCATAAAATAAGTTTCCTAATAAATAAAATCCCAAACAGTAAGAAATCGGTCTTTTCATGATTCACCTATTTTTCAAGCTCTGTTTTTTTCAAACTGGCTTTCTCATATTTATCACTGTCTTTATAATCTTTTATTATAGCATTCATACTTTCTAAAGCCTTATCTTTATCTCCCTTTTTCTCATACGAAAGTCCTGCATAATACAGTGCATCATCACTAAATATTTCACTCATACTATAATTAAATGATTTTTCAAAATTTATTACTGCATCCTCATATTTTGCGGAATCATAAAACTCCTTCGCCTTTGTATAATACGTTTTAGCAACTGTTGGGATTGTATTATTATATATTTCATCATATTTAACTTTCAAATTTGTGTCTAAATCACTTTTGCTTATTAACTTTATTTTTATAGCCGCTTGTTCAACATTACCATTTTTGTATAATTCATCAGCTTGATTTAAAAATTTTACTTGATCTGTACTACTTTTTTCATCCTGAAGTAATCCCACTCTTTCCTTTAGGGCATCTGTCTCTGCCTTCATTTGTTGTACCTTTGCCTCATATTCAGCTATTTCTATTATATACTTTTTGTTATCTTCTTTTATTTTATTTAATTCCCTTGAAAATATTGTACCAAAAAGCATAGATGCAAGTATCACAGCTACGAATACTACACCAAATAATATAGACATACTTTTAACTAGCTTTCTCTTATTTACACTTGTATTTACCTTTGGTTTCATATAAACTTTTTGAATTTTTTGTTTTTCTGTCATACTGTTTTTCTTTACTATTGTACTTTCCGGATTAAGTATCTTATAATAATTTATTAAGTCTTCATTATTATAATCGAGTTTCATAGCTCTATCTAAAGAGTACATAGCTTTTTCATAATTGCCTTGTATGATATAACATAAAACAAGCAATTTGTGGGCTTCCAAAAAATTTTCACTTAAATTTATGGCTTTCTTAATCCTAATTATAGACATATCCTCGTTCTTCTCTTTTATATATGCTAAAGCTTCGTTATACATTGTTATAGCTTCATCGTATTTAGCAAGTTTCGCTTTATTTTTTTGAGCATCTTCAATATATTCATTTGCTAAATTATTCTCTTTCCTCATATGAACTGATATAACCCAATGTTTTAGAGCATCACCCGCTCTACCTAAATATATGTATCCTAAACCCAATAAATTTCTTGCCGTTATGTTTTTTTTGTCAAATTCTACTGACTTTTCTAAAAGCTTTATCCCTTGCGATATGCACCCATTTTTTATAAGATTTAATCCTTTATTATAAAAAATAGCAGAAATCTTCTTTGATTTATCATTAATTCTACTATCATATCCGCATTTAGAACATAGTTTTTTATTTCCCAAATCATACTCGCACCCTGGACAAATCAATATACTCACACCTCTCTACTCTCTTCATTCTTTTTCTTTATACCTTTAACTATCTCATCAAATAAATCCATTATATCTTTTACTTCATCCTCATCACCATTTATCGTCTCACCTACATCACTTACTTTTAAAATTGGTTGATACTTTTCTATTTCTTTAACAAAATCTATCATATTTATCACCTCGAGGTTTTTATTTTTTTATTAAGCTATCTTACATTCTTTCATTCTTTCATCATTTCTTCATACCTTTCATTTATTCCTTCATAAAACAATACTTGAGCCACTTGTATATAGGGAAGTACCCATATTAATGCTATTCCAAATGTTACTCCCGAAAGTAAAATCCATCCTATAAATGATAAGTTGAACAAAAGAAATCTCGTTTTTTGACCCTTCATCATAGTTTTACTTAGTCTTAAAACTTGTTTCCATGTTAGTTCTGGCTTTTCTGCTAATATGTATTCTACCATTACGTAAGCCAATGATACTATAGTTGATATAACTATAGCAGCTATAAATAATGCAATTGTTATCAATCCTATACTACTTGTAAAAAGTGTACTAATTATACTTTCAAATACAGATATATATGTAGGAGGTACTGCATTGTGAAGTCCTTGTTTAAAAAGACCCATACCGATAGCTTCCTCTGCCTGTGGTATTATTACACCCATTATCATTATCATCGGTAATACATACCAAACTCCAATCAAAAATCCTTTTACACCTATAGTCCAAAAGACTCTCCAAAATTTTTTATATCCTACAAACCATTGTTTAATACCAAATTCATTACCTCTTACAAACTGTACTGTTATGTAAATTACTCCGACAGCCAATGGAACAGTAATAATATTAATTATTAACATAAGTATACTATCTATTAATTCCTGATCCCCAAAAATAATATCTTCTAATAAGATGATTAAATATAAAGCCAACGGAATCGAAACTATTACACCAAAATACTCCCAAAATTTAGGTTTTAATAAACCTTTTGCTTCTTCCTTTAATTCTGAAAACCTTTTCATTATTACTCCCCCTTATAATTTAGCTTGACTATGATTTATTATATAAATATGTATAACTATTTCTGCATATTTGCAAATTTTGAATAGTTTCCAAAGAACATTAAATTTTCTGTTCCAGTTGGACCATTTCTTTGTTTAGCTATTATTATTTCTGCTTGGTTTTTCTTTTCGGTATCTGGATTATAGTATTCATCTCTATATAGTAACATAACAACGTCAGCATCTTGTTCTATTGCACCCGATTCACGTAAGTCTGAAAGCATAGGACGATGGTCCACTCTAGTTTCACATGCACGGCTAAGCTGGGATAAAGCTACCACTGGGGCATTTATCTCTCTCGCAATAGCCTTTAAAGTCCTCGAAATTGTTGAGATTTCTTGTTGTCTTGATTCCTGCAATCCACCTGCTGTCATCAACTGCAAATAATCTATAACGACTAACCCAATGCCCTTTTCCATTTTCAACCTTCTACATTTAGCCCTTAGCTCGGATACTGAAATTCCGGGAGTGTCATCTATATATATAGGTGCATCTGACAGCGGTGCCATTGTTCTTGCTATTTTTATCCAATCTTCTTGTTCTAAAGCACCTGTACGCATTTTTTGTAAATCTATCATGGCTTCAGACGCTATCATTTTATTTACAAGTTGCTCTTTTGACATTTCCAAACTAAATATAACTGTTGGTATTTTATATCTTATTGCAGCATTTTGAGCAATATTAATAGCAAATGTACTTTTTCCTACCGATGGTCTTGCGGCTATAAGAATTAGATCTGACGGTTGTAACCCAGCTGTCTTATGATCAATATCTATAAATCCCGTAGGTATACCTGTCAGTTTACCTTTATTATGATAAACATCTTCTATCTTTTCAAACGCTTGCACTAAGATATCTTTTAGTTTTACATATCCTTCTTGAGACCGATTTTGTGATATGTTGAAAATATCTGTTTCAGCTATATTTAGTATATCATTTATCTCGTTTTTTCCTTCATAGCTGAGCCCCATTATCTTTTGACTAGAATTTATAAGTCTACGAAGTATCCCTTTATCTTTTACTATCTTTGCATGATATTTAACATGTATAGATGTAACAACAGATGAAACAAGTTCTGAAAAATAGGTCAAATCTGCTATTTGTTCTAAATAACCCTTTGTTTCTATCTTATTTTTAACTGTTATTATATCCACTGGTTCCTCTTTATTAAATAGCTCACAAATAGCCTCAAATATGATTTTATGGTCATTTCTATAAAACTCATCACCTGTTAATATCTCCATTGCTCCTATTATCGCTTCCTGATCCATAAGCATAGAACCTAGCACTGACTTTTCTGCATCAATGTCATGTGGTGGTATTTTATTTAATACATCACTTTTCATCTTTTGTCGAGTAGACACTCGACTTCCACCTCTCTTTCTTTACTCTTATTTGTTATAAGTGAGGTGTTAGTCTATTGCCCCTCACAGAACCCAACGTGCCCTATTTAGGCATTAGGCTCTTCATATAACCT
>Ga0209000_1001796_pt1 | contig 12943 bp, 20 predicted proteins | sample RifGroD2_FD_183998 | JGI IMG/M metagenome (GOLD analysis project Ga0209000, IMG submission 183998) | Groundwater microbial communities from Rifle, Colorado, USA - Groundwater D2 (SPAdes) (version 2) | ecosystem: Environmental > Aquatic > Deep subsurface > Groundwater | place: Rifle, Colorado...
TAAGGAGAATATTATGAATTATGAAATTGTTAAGCCTACATCACCAACAATATATATAGTAAAAGTTATTAATGTAGATAGTGGTAAAATAATTAAAGAAATTGAATTAGATGTATCTAAAAATGATGATTCTTATATAATGTTTACTATTTACAAAAGTGATAGACAAAGTATTATTGAAGTCGATGGAATAAAATATGAAGTTAAAGATTGGACAATTAAAGGAAATAATATTAAGATATTTATATAAATAAAAGGAGTAATAGAATATGACATTAGAAGAAACAATTGAACATTCGAAGAAAATTGCAGATTCTTATAATAATACTGTTCTAGATTGTGAATGTGCAAAAAATCATAGACAATTAGCAGAGTGGTTAAAGGAATTAAAATATTATAGGGAAGAGTGTGAAACATTTAAATTGAAAAGAATTATTCAACCATTAGAACAAATTGGGAAGGTTACAGGTAAAGTAAGAATTATAGAAAAACCAAAGAAGATATTTGAATAAAGGAGAACTGATAATATGGATAAACCAAAATACAAAATAGGAGATAAATTTATTCATCATTATGGTAATAATAGTCATATTATTTATAAGATTCTTTGTGTATCTTCTTATAAATCATATACTGATAAGCAATTTCAATACTTTGTAGAATCTATTTATGATGATGGTGGAGAAGGTAGAGATCATAGATGTGATTGTTTAAAAGAAGAAATAATAGATTGGTTTGTAAAATATAATGGTAAATATGCAATGTGATAGAATAGGAATTTATTATGATTTGGGAAGGAGAAATTATATTGAATCAAGATATTATTGATAAAATTAAATATCTAATTTTTAAACTTAATTGTGCTATAGAAGATCAAGATTGGTGTATTGTTGTAGATGTGAGAGTAGATTTGGAGAGATTATTAAATAATGATAAAGGAGAATAATGACATGAAATGGACAGAATATCATCCTGATTTAAAGGAATTATATAATTTAATTTCAGATAGTCGTTCTGAACAAATTAGTTCTAATAATTATGATAGATTAACTAAGAAGATATATTATTTAATGGAGAAATTGACAATAGAATTAAATAAATTGGAGGAGAATAAATATGACAACTAAATATTATTATTAGAATTTGCATTTGTAATATTTCTACTACAAATATCTTCATTTAAAAATTATTTTACACCATTACATATTGTACAACAGAAATATGATGAGGGTATGGAAAGATTAGAAAAATTTTTAGACAAAAGATTATTATATAAATTAGATATTGTGTTTATGATAGTTATTTATTCAATATATGGTGTATTCTATTTGACTAGTTATGATACATATAAAGAACATGGTTTAATATTATTTCCTATAATAATGATTATTTTAAATATTTGTAATTTTATCAGAGGATTGTTTGTACTAAAAAGTAGGAAATTAAGTAGGAATATTGTTGATAAGATAAGTCATCCATTGACGAGTGTTTATGTATGTTGGTTTGTATGGTTGTTATTGAAGTAAAGATAAAATTATTAAAAGGAGATAATAATATGAATTATACATCTAGCCCTTGGTTTATTGAAGAAAATGAATTAACTTGGAATCTTTATGGTGGTAATAGTAGTAATGGCATGATACCATTAAAAATAATTAAAGCACCTAAAAAGAGTATAGAATATGCAGAATATTGGCCTCAAGATGGAGATGTTAATTTAATTTGTGTTGCTCCTGAAATGTATGAGGTATTGAAGGAATGTAAAAAGTATTTGAATGAAATGACTTGTGTTGATGAGGAATTAGAACGGATGGTTAATGAAGTGATTAAGAAAGCAGAGGGAAAATAATGTTTAATAAAATAAAAGATGTTGTTGTTTTAGATAAGCATTTAGTAAGGTTTAATGAAGTACCTGAAAATATAAGACCTAAATATAATAAAGGAGATAAAAATATGAAATTATTTTTTACGTCAGATAATCACCATCAACATGCAAACATGATTAAATACGAATCAAGACCATTCAGAAATGTAAAAGATATGGATAATCAAATGATTGAAAAATGGAATAATAAAGTTACAAAAAATGATTCAGTTTATATTCTTGGTGATTTTGCTTTTGGAGATGCAGATAGTGTTTCTAAATTACTAGATAAACTTAATGGCAATAAGTATTTAATTAAGGGTAATCATGACTACTATTTAAAAGATAGAGATATTCATAGAAAATTTGGTTGGGTTAAAGATTATTATGTATTAAAATATAATGGATTGAAAATTGTATTATTCCATTATCCTATTAGTGTATGGGATTGTAAACATCATGGAAGTATTCATTTGTTTGGTCATGTGCATTCGAATAAGGGTAATCATCATCCGTTGGATAGTGTGCAGGATAATTCTTATAATGTAGGTGTTGATGTTAATAATTTTGAGCCTGTGAGTTTAGAGGAGATATTAGAGAAGATTAATTATAAAGTAACAAAATAAATTGTATAATATTAATTGTATAAAATAATTGTATAATATTGCTAATAATAAGTATAGAATAATCACTCTTTGGTTAGAATAATAATATAATATGATAGAGAAGGATTAGGTTGTTATATTATATTATATTATTATAGGGAGTGATTATTAATGAAAGCGTTATATAGTACTCAGGTTGTTGATATTGTTAATGGTCAGTGTTATAAGCAAGAGAGGGAAATTGATTGGAGGAATTGGGAGTTTAAAAGAGGTGAAATTTATATGGTAAATTTTGGCGATGAAGTAATCGGTTCAGAGTATAAAAATAAACGCCCTGCGGTAATTTTATCAAATGATATGAATAATAAATTTTCTGAAATTTTACAAGTTGCACCGATTACTAGTCAAAAGAAAACAAATTTACCTGTTCATGTTAAATTAGGTATTGAAGACAAATTATTAAAAGAGAGTATTCTGTCCATTGAACAAATTAGGTGCATTAGCAAGAAGAGGATCTTGATTGGTGGTAATATTATTAGAATTGCAAAATTAAGCAAAAATAAAATGGATTTAATTGACACCGCTATAAAAATACAATTTGGATTAGTATAAATAGAATGGGAATATAAATATAGATTGTAATTTATATAAAAGGATGTGATGTCTTTGATTGAGTGAATAAGAAATAATTAAGATTTGAGTTAAGAATGAGAATAAAATATGAATAAGAAAAGAAAAGGGAAGGTGATTATTTATTGGAAGAATTTAAAGATTTGACAGGTATGACATCAAGTCTAAAAAATGGAAATACAAAAAGTTGTGGTTGTATAAGAAAGAAAACAACGGAACAGTATAAATTAGAATTAGAAGAATTTAATAAAGAATATAATACAAATATAGAATTAAAAGATAATGTTGAATATATAGGAGCGATTATAAAAATAACTCATATATGTACTTGTGGTAAAGAGTGGAATGTTGATCCACATACTATTTTAACCAATAAAACTAAGAGTTGTGGTTTGTGTTTTACGTTCAAAGATTGGTGTTTATCTAATAATAGACAAGATATATTAAATAGATGGGATTATGAATTAAATAATTGTAGCCCTGATGATATTTCATATTGTCCAAGTAAAAAATATTATTTTAAATGTCCTAAAGGAATTCATAAATCTGAACTTAAAGATATTCATAGTTTTGTTTCTAGTATTCATGAAGGAACAATGATATGTAAAGCATGTAATAGTTTTGGTAATTATTTAGTCTCCAATCACGGAGAAAATGCAATTGAAAAATATTGGGATTATGAATTAAATAAAAATATAAATATTTGGCGATTAGATAAAAGTAGCGGTAAAAAAGTATTTATAAAATGTATTAATAAATCTTATCATAATAGTTATCCTATTAGATGTGCTGATTTTGTAGATGGGAAAAGATGTCCTTATTGTACAAATAGATGTGGTAAAGTTCATTCATTAGATAGTCTTGGTGCTTTATATCCACAAGTATTAGATATATGGTCTAATAAAAATGAAAAATCACCATATGAATATGCTCCTATGAGTGCAGTAAAAGTATATTGGAAATGTCCTGAAAATAAGCATGAAGATTACCCTAGAAGTATTGTTGATTCCAATAAATTAAATTTTAGATGTCCTGAATGCCAATATTCTAAAGGTGAAGAAGCAATAAGTAATTATTTTATTAATAAAGGATTTATAAAAATTGATCAAGAAGAATTTAATCAATTGATTAATGAAGATAAATATAGTAAAAATTATTACATACCACAGAAAGAATTTAATAGTTTAATTGGTACTGGTGGAGGTTTATTATCTTATGATTTTAACTTACCAAGATTAAATTTATTAATAGAATATCATGGAATTCAACATGAGAAATTTACACCTGGATTACATAAAACTTATGAAGATTTTTTAAAACAAGTTGAACATGACAAAAGAAAATGTGAGTATGCATTAAATAATAATATAAAATTATTGGTAATATGGTATTGGGATTTTGACAGAATTGAAGAAATATTAGAAAAAGAAGTTTTTATACATATTTAAAATAAGTAAATAAATATAAATAGAAAGGAGATTGAATTATATTTGATTGAAACATGGATTATAATATTTATAATTATATATATAAGAAATAAATTTATACAAAAATTAGAAAGGGATAATATATACTTATATCAACAGTATGATATAAAATTAATATTTAAACATATTTCTATTATCACTCCACTTTTGTTTTTACTATTTTATTTATTTCTTGAATATACAACATTCGTAGGATGGCATTACTTTTTACAATACCAATACATAATTAAGACAGCAACATTATTAAGTTTTTTACCATTGATTATTACATATAAGTTAATCGAGAATCCAAAATACATAAATAATCAATTTCTTAGTATATTAACTTCACCTGCAAGTAAAGCTGGATTATCTCTATGGATAGGTTCGTCCCTTAATAGATTAGCACTTTATTACAATAATAACAAAATGCCCACCTACCCATCCATTTCATATTGGACAAAATATATTAAACCAGATGGTTTTATAGATGGTGTACATATAATAGGTGATGCTTATTCAAATATGGTTTTGCTTTGTAATACATGGGATCTTGGATTCACCGTATTAAGTTTAGGAGATGTTATCGTTAGGATTTTCCCGTTTATTATCCTATATCATTCTATAAAAAGATCAAATAAAATACTAACAAAATAATAAAATAATAGTTGACAAATATCTAATTCTGTAGTAATATATAAATATAGAAAATGTTACTAAAGGAGTTGGTATAAATGCAAGAAAGTATTACTAATGCAGTTATGAATTTTTTGTTAGTTTCGTTGCCAGAGGAGTCCATATGGTTTTTTACAGTAATAATTCTTATGAAGAGATTTGATTTATTAGATAAATATATGTGGAGAGATAAAATTAAATGGCTTGTAGTACCAGTTTTATCTTCAATAGTGATTAACTTGCTAAAATACATAATTAATAGTCCTATAATATTTATAAGTATAAGTGCAATAACGACAATCTATATAGGAATAATAATTATGTTAAAAGCACCAGAAAATAATATACTAAATGAAAAAATTGCATATATAAAAATATTATTATTAGTATTACTTAGTTTCGCAATACTAATAGTGTTAACAGAATCTTTATATATACCATTATTTTTAAAATATTTTGGAAAATCAATAATAGAAATTAATAGTGTATGGTCAGTAAATTTTTTAATGTCAATTCCTGCAAGAATGATACAATTTATATTAATTATATTTATTTTATCTATACAAAACAGAGAAATATATTTAGATGTATTAAAATCAATAACATCAGATAAAAAAATCAGTTTAATTATAATAATATTTACATCTACATTGATAGTATTTTGGACATTTTTAATTGGTTTTATTGGAGATTTTAATATATTATCACAGTATAACTTTAATAAACAGATATTAATTAGTATTTTATTATTAATAGTTCCAAGTATATTATTGATATTAATGATTTCTTTGATAATATTATTTATTGAAAAAATCAATAGAATAAATAAATCACATCAAAATATGTTTAGTGACATATATGATGATGATATATAAATATTAAGTAAAGGAGGTGAAAATTTATGAAAAAAATTATGATTCTTGCTGGTTTTATCGCTTTAGTAGGTGCTACTTTTGGTAGTGTTATTAATTCTGCATCTTGGCTTAATCAACCTAAAACTCCTTCTGTGTTTGTTAAATAATTAACTACATAGAAAACTTCTAAAGTAGAGTGTTTTATTCCCTCTACTTTAGAATAAAAAAATAATATAAAAACTATTGTATTTTAAATAAAATTATGGTAACATATAAATATAATACATAATAGATATAAAATATATGGGAATGAGGAGTGAATTAAATGTTATTTAGTAAGAAAAATATGAATATTGTAAATACACCTGTTTTAATAGATTTAAAAATTATTAAAAAGAAATTATCTGAAGCTATTATGATTGCAAAAGGACATAGGGATATCGATACATTTGCAAAGGATATGAAAATAGTAGATGTGAGATTAATTGTTGATCTTTTAAAAGGTAATTATAAAGAATTGCCTGACAGAAACTTATTAAGAAAGATTGCAAATTATAGTCAGGGTAGAATAAATTTTATTTTATTGTACGAGATTTGCGGTTATAAAACTTCCGACACTGAAGAAGATAAAACTTGGAAGTCATGGATACCAAGAAAAGGAGATATAGTATACGGGGATTTAGGCATGGGTTTCGATTCTATACAAGGAAATCAACGTCCGATATTAATCGTAGGAAATGATTTAGGTTTAAAATACTCAGATATTTTATTTGGTATACCGATATCTACCAAGAAGAAAGGCAATAATAAAATGCATGTTTATATAGGCAAAGAATACGGATTAAAAGAAGATCCTTCATATGCTCTCTGTGAGCAAACGAGAGTAATGTCAAAAAGGTCTTTCTTTTATAATGGAAGTCCTTGGAAAATAGGCTCTCTTGATGATAAAAAATTACAAGAAGTATATAACGTATTAGAATTTCAACTGGGAATCAAGGATTTAAATTTTGATTCAAATAGAGCGTTTGAAATGATTAATCAAATAAGATTTCTTAAAAAGAATATAAAGATAAAAGAATCAAAAGATTTAGTTCAATTATTTAATGAAAAAGTAAAAGAGTTTATAAATTATTGCAAAAATTACAATATAAATCATGAAGATGTTATAAAAGAATACAAAAATACTAATAACTACGCATATCAAGTAATATAGAAATTTAACCTATATCATTAAACAAACCAAAAATAAAAAAAAGGAGATGCTCAACAAAATGATAATCTTTGATGAAAAACAATTGAAATACTTATTTAATAAATACAAAATTAGATATAAAATATTTGAAGAAACAAATGTTTTGCTTATAGATAGTGGTCTCGATGAATGGTTGATCAAATATCATCATGGAAGAGATCGACCATATTGTTTAATGCATAAAAATAAATTAAAACAAACTAAAAGGTATCATGTACAAGGTTGGAAAACTAAATTTGAACATTTATTAGATAGTCTATTGTCACATAAGAATATTTACATAGATCATTCAAAATCAAAAAGTACATATAAAAAGAATAATAAAATAAATAATAATAAAAGGAGAAAAGCAAACCATTGAAATACATAAAATACCTATTCACATTTCGTTATATCAAGTTATTATCCTATCTTTTAACTAAATATCTATATAATAAAATACCTGTATTCCCACAAATAGATTCAAAAATAATACCTAAAAATATGTTAGATTTATTTCAGGATTTACATCAACAATCAAAATTAAAACCATACAAATTAAAATATGTTTACTACTATGGATTTCAGATAATCATAGGAGGCCTAAACAAATTCCTACTCTTAATCACACTAGGTATCCTACTAAACATTCTGCCACAACTCCTACTAACAACATTATCATTCATCTCGCTACGAATTTGGGTAGGAGGACTACATTTTGATAGTTATCAAAAATGTTGCTATATATCCCTATTATCGTTCACCCTAATGGCACTCTTAGCAAAATACATCATTCTCAGTCATTTTATAACCATGTTAATATTTTTAATCATATATTTCATAATATTAATTTACGCACCAATCGAACATCCAAATCATCCAATAAAACATAACAAAAAAATTAAATTTAAATTAATAGCATTATTCTCGTTAACTACATTAATTCTAATCCATTCATTCACACACAATATAATAATCAGCAATTCAATAATATATGGAATACTATTAGTCTGCTTAATTTCGACACCAATTACAAGCAAGTTAAAGTAATTAGATATAAATATTAATATATGTTAATAAATTGTTAATAAGTATAAATAATATGTCGGTAGGTAGTTGTTGTTTGTGATTGTAATATCTTGTAGAATAGAATATATTAAAGCAATATTAAATGAAATATTAAGGAATTAAATTTTTTAGTTAATATGAAACTATGTAAAATTAACTATTGATTTATTGTTATTAATGAATTATAATATGTGAAATAATCAAACAGATGTTCTAAGAACATAAATATTTTTATTTAAATAAAAATAAAGGAGGAGATTATTACGACAGAAAAATTGTATACAATCAAAGATGAAAAAGGTAATTATGTTCATGGTGATAGTATTAAGAAAATAGGTAAAGAATATTATTATTTACCTTATATAAGTTTAAAAGATGGTTGTATTGTTTATAATAATAAAATAAGAGTAGAAAAGGCTTTAAATACTCTTGAAATACATAATCGTTTAGGAAAATTGGGGCATAAATTTATTATTGCTCCAATATCTTAATAGAAATAAAATAATAATTAACTTTACTATTGACATAGCATGTTAATACATATATAATAAGTATTAATGAAATATTATATATACAATCTAAATGAGAGGTGAAATAATTGTGCTTGGTATTAAAAATGCTATGTTAATAAATGAGTTAAAACCATTAATATCAAAATATGAGAACAATTCAAAAGTATGTGGTATTATTCAAAAAGATTTCATAAAAAGAGGATTAACAGGAAGTAATGCGAAAAACTTATTTACAGGAAAAATTGCTTTAGAAACATTAGATATTACTAATCAAAAAGAATTATTCTTATTATTTTCTTTTACAGATGCTATGAAGAAAGCACTAAGTACATTTAATGAAATGTCTAAAGATACTTTTGGTTTAGAAGATGAATATACTAAATTAAAATTAGAATATTATTTCACACCTTTAGAGATTGAAGAATTTTCAGAATTCGTTATAGAAAAAGAAGAAACAAGAAAATATCCTTATAGATTAAAAAATATGTTGAAGGTAGGAGAAAATCATTATATAGGTGTTATATCCTCTAAAGAATTGGCAGAAATAGATGCTACCAATGACATTGTGTATGATTTTGCTGTACAACGTGATCCTAGAATTGATATATTTGGTATGAAGCGTATTAATGTTGATACAAGAAAAATTGATGCAATGGAAAAAAGTTTACTTGCTGGTGAATATTTCTCAGATGAAATTAAGTTAAATGTTAAGAATGATGGTGAAGATCATATCGAATTCGAGTCTAAAGACGGAATTTATGGTGATCTTATAATTTATTCAGGAACAATAACTTGTTTTGATGGTTATCATCGAAAAACAGCAAATTCCAAAGCGCAGAATAAAAATCCTGATTTAGTATTTAATTGGAAATTAGGTATTACTAATTATCCTGAACCAAAAGCAAAGAAATTTATGACTCAGATTAATAAACAAAAACCTATTAAAAACGAACATATAAAAAATATTGATGAAACAAATAATGAAAATGTTATTGTTAATAATATTATTAATAATTCTAATTCTGAACTTGCTGATAAAATTAAAGAATCTGACGCAGAATTAAAATTTAGTGGCTTGACTAAAAAATCTATATTATCTTTAGCAATTGAAGAACAATATGAAGAATTTTTAAATACTAAAATTTATAATATTGAAATATCTGATTGGATAGTAGATTTTACAAATTATTTAATGGGTTTGTATTCCAATGAATTTTTATTTAACGTAGAAAAAACTAAAAAAATAAGTTATATTAATCATAGAAACATGTTTATAGGTTATATTGCACTTTCAAGAAAGTTATATAAGCAAGAGGATTGGAAAAGTAAAACTGTCAAAATAATGAATAGTATTGATTTTAGCATTGAAAATAATGTATGGAAAGATATTCGTATTAATGATAATATTTTAAATAAAACTTCAAGAAAAGAATTATATAAATTATTTAAGGAGGTGTAAAAATGGTAAAACATAAAAATGGTAAAATTAATATGGCAGAAAGAAAATTTACACATGATGCTGATATTAAAGAAGATTTTTTAAAAGATATTAAACCTTCAACTGCCAAAACTATAAGGAGTATACTTTTTAAAGTGGATGAATATGAAGAATTAATTGGTAAAAGTATATACGATTTTAATTTTGATGAACGTGATGATTTTTTTGTTTCTATGTTTAGTAATAAAAGTAAAGGAGTTATTAATACTACAAAATCATATCTAGTAAAATATATTAACTATTGTATTGATAATAATTTTGTTAGGCATATGGATAATAGATTTAATTTAATTTCTAAAGAAGATATTGATAAATATATTGATGATACCGCAATGCAAATGAAATATTTATCCAAAGAAGAAATTAAAGAAGCACAGGACAAATTAGTTAATAATTGTGATAAATTGATATTGCAATTAATACCTTTGTCTATCAGAGGACGTACTGAATTAGATAATACCAATGAAGAATTAATTAATTTAAAAGTAAAAGATGCTGAAGAATCTTATAAAACAGGAGAATTGCGAGTCTGGAATAATGATGGCGATAGTAGGTATGTAAAAATTGATGAAGAAACAATAGATTTATTAAAAAAGACAATTAGTGATAAATATTATATTATTAATAATGGAAGTATCTATGATAAAAAAGGAAGAATACTTGGTAGAGGTATAGGGGAAAAATCTTTTCCTTTAAATGATACTGGTTATGTATTTAGAACTGCTGGTAAGAATAAAAAAGGAAAGGTTAAAACTAATTTTTTTGGTTCTAGAATTAGGATAATAAAAGATTGGACAATGAACCAGCATATAACCGTGACAAGTTTATATAATTCAGGAGCGATTAATTATGCTATGCAATTAAGAAAGGAAAAAGGTTCTGAATTAGATAACTTTGATTATAGTAAAATACTAGAAAAATTTAATTATGGCAAACCACAAATTATTCAAAATAAAAATGCAGAGAAAGAATTAGATTGGAGTATGCCAATATCAAAAGTTAAATATATGGTAGAAGATTATATTAATAGAAAATTATAAAGAGGTGATAAAATGGCTAAAGATAGTATTAACTTATCTGATTATACTGATATAGAAGTTTATAATATGCTTAGGATTGGTGTTATAGGTAGATTCCCTAATAATTTTTGGGGTGGTTTAGATACCTTTAAAACTGCAAAAGACCTAACTAGATATATGTTTGAAGATATTCTTAAATGGGATTTAGAAGACATTAAGAATAATGTAACAGCAGATATCTTTTACGATAATAGACTTGGTGGTATGCTTAAGCAATTATTTAATAATAATATTTTAGATGCATTATTAAACGCATATCCAGAATTAGAAGAATGGATAGAATCTAAAAGAAAAAATAAAATAGAGAAAGAAGAAAAAGAATTAAGGCAAAAATATACCGATGAAGAATTGATAGAAAATATACGGAATAAATTTATACAATTAAATAGAAATCCTTACATTAGAGAAATGTCCAATCCAGATGGAAATGTATATTTAACAAGATTTAGTAGTTGGACTAAAGCATTAATTGCATCGGGGTTATTAGAGGATATTTGCATAGATGTAGATGATTCTGAAGAAGCAATTATCGAGGCACAAAGAAAGATTAAACAATTTGCATATCAAGTAGAAAGATACCCAACAGAGGAAGAAGTAGAAAATATATTCTCACAAGGAGAAATAAAAGTTTATTTTAAATCTTTTGCCGGACTTTATGATTATTTAAGTGAAGGTTACACGGAAGAAGAATTAATAAATATATTAATTGATAAGAAAAATAAACTAGGTAAAAATCCAACAAATAAAGATATTAAATTTCCAAGAGCGATTATCTTTATTGATAAATTTGAAAGTTGGGAAAACGCTTTAAAAGAATCAGGATTAGGTAAATAACTAAATCCTGATTCTTTTATTTTTTACAAACATTTATACTCTTAACCCACTTCTCAGCATTTAAACAACATTCATTAAAACTATTAAATTTAACATCCTCATTTAATGAAATATAAACAATATCACCATTATAATCTATTTGAAAATGATAGTAGTATGTATCGGGCATATAATAAATATATGCTTTATAGCCTTTATTTCATCTTATTGAATGCCATGTAGGGTAAACTTTTCGTTTAAGTATTTTTATAAATTTCATTATTATGTCACTTCCTTGATGATAAGTTATGTCGATATTTAGAATAATTTGTAGAAATAATAATTAAATTATATCATAAAATTAATAAATTATAAATATTTTATAAGATAATTCGCAATTGTTAAAATATAACGGAGGAAATTTAAAAAACTATATTGCTTAAATTTTATTAAAATAGTAGTTGACAATTATATTAGTATTGTGTTATTATATGTGCAAGGTAAAATTAAATATTAATTAAGAGGAGATGATTAAAATATCAAGTAACGTACATAATAAAACTGAATTATTAATTCCACCAAAAGGCGTTTGTTTAAATCCACCTAGATTATATAATCTGAATTGTAAAGATTGTAAATATCTTGAAT
>Ga0209000_1001800_pt1 | contig 12925 bp, 15 predicted proteins | sample RifGroD2_FD_183998 | JGI IMG/M metagenome (GOLD analysis project Ga0209000, IMG submission 183998) | Groundwater microbial communities from Rifle, Colorado, USA - Groundwater D2 (SPAdes) (version 2) | ecosystem: Environmental > Aquatic > Deep subsurface > Groundwater | place: Rifle, Colorado...
GTAATCGCCTGATGAACGAGATCAACGTCGTTCCCTATATCGATGTGATGCTGGTGCTGCTGGTGATTTTTATGGTTACGGCGCCGTTGATGAATCCCGGTCAGGTTGATTTGCCCAGCGTGGGCAAGTCGCTGGCGCCGCCGGTAGCGCCGCTGGAGGTAATTATCAATAAAGATAATTCGCTGGCGTTGCGCGATCACGCGAAAAGCGGCAAGGAAAGCAAGGTGTCATACGACGAGCTGATCGCGATTCTGAAAACCAGGCAGGGCGCGCAGGCGGAGCAAGCCGTGGTGATTTCCGCCGACAAGAACGTGCGTTACGAAGAAGTCATCAACGTGATGGATGCGCTGCAACAGCAACAAATCAGGAAAGTTGGCCTGTTGACGCAAACCCGGAAATGAACGCGGCGGTCTATCAGGAGCCTTACAAGTTGCCAGCGGGCATTCTTGCTGTTGTTGTGCACGGCGCATTTTTCGCGCTGCTGTATTTTGGCTTTACCTGGCAGACGCTGTCGCCTGCGACGATGAGTGTGGAGTTGTGGCAGAGCCTGCCGGATATGATTGACGCGCCGCCCGCCCGGCCTGAAATTGAGAAAGTTGTTCCGCCGCCGCAACCGGAAAAAGTTGTTGAGCCTGAAGTGGTGCCACCGCAACCGGAGAAAGTTGTTGAGCCAGAGATTGTCATGCCGGACAAAAAAGCGGAAGCCAAACCGGTCGAGGTAAAGCCGGATAAACAGAAACCTGCTCCAGTTCCTGAAAAAAAGGTAAAACCCAAACCTACCAAGCGGGAAATGGAAGCCAGGATTGCGGAGCAGGATGCGCGTGAACAGGCTGAGCAAGCCGAGCGTGAGCGGGCCGAGCAAGCCGAGCGGGTCGCGCGTGAGCGAATTGAACAAGCTGCGCGTGAACGCGCCAAGCAAGCCGAACAGGCTGCCGCAATCGGGCGCGTGGTGGACGAATACACCGGCAAGATTGTCAGCAAGATACGCCGCAACATCGTAATGCCGCCGGATGTGGCGGATGATGCGCGCGCCGAATTTTTGGTGACGCTGTTGCCGGGCGGCACGGTGCTGGGCGCAAGGCTGACCAGGTCAAGTGGCCATGCGGCGTATGATAACGCGGTGGAACGCGCGATTCTGAAATCGCAGCCGTTGCCGCTGCCAACCGATGTGGCGATGTTCAGTAGATTTCGTGAGTTGGAGCTTGTATTCAAGCCGATTGAGTAGGGGATATTTATGGTTTTGCGTGTATTGCAGGGCATGGCTGGATTGTTGTTATTGATGCAGACATCAATGGCCAGTGCGGTATTGACTATCGAAATCATCGGTGCGGGCGAGCATCAGATTCCGGTGTCCATCGTACCGTTTGGCGGCGATGAGAAAATCGCGCAATCCATTCATGAGGTGGTGACAGGCGATTTGCTGCGCAGCGGGCTGTTCCGTCTGGTCGATCCGACCGGGAAATCGCCGCATGTTCCCGCCGAAGTCAGCTTTCCCGACTGGGAAGTGCGCGGCGCGGAAGCGCTGGCAATCGGCACGGTTGCCGCGCAGGGCGGCCGCGTCGAGGCGCGCTTCCGTCTGCTGGACGTAGTCAAGCAAACGGAGTTGATCGCTCAGGCGGTCTCGGCAAGCGAAAACCAGATACGCGCCATCGGGCATCGCATTGCGGATTTGATTTATGAAAAACTGACCGGCGACAAGGGGGTGTTCAGCACGCGCATCGCTTACGTGAACCGGCAGGGAACAAAATTCAGCCTGATCGTGGCAGACAGCGACGGTCATAACGAACAGGTCGTGCTGGCGCAGAATGAGCCGATCATGTCACCCGCGTGGTCTCCGGATGGCAGCCAGCTTGCTTATGTAAGTTTTGAAACCGGACATGCCGTGGTGTACGTGCAATCGCTGTACAGCAACCAGCGCAGGGTGCTGGCCAATTTCCGCGGCAGTAACAGCGCGCCGGTCTGGTCGCCGGACGGAAAGCAGATGGCGCTTGTGTTGACACGCGATGGCAGTTCGCAGATTTATCTGGCTCGCCCGGACGGTAGCGACATCCGGCGCATCACCTTCAGCGGCGCGATCGATACCGAGCCGCATTTTTCGCCGGACGGGCAATATCTGCTGTTCACCTCTGATCGCGGCGGCAGCCCGCAAATTTATCGTATGCCGGTGAAGGGCGGAGCGACGGAGCGCCTGACGTTCGGCGAGGGCTCCAATTTTTCACCGCGGCACAGCCCGGACGGCAAAAATTTTTTATTTGCCCATCTCAGGAATGGCAGGTTCTATATCGCCTTGCAGGACTTTCAGACCGGGCAGATGTCTCTTCTCACCGAAGGCGGCTGGGAGAAAAAACCCAGCTTTGCGCCCAACGGCAAGCTCATCCTGTTTGCCAGCGAGGGGCGTGGTCGTGGTATATTAGCGACCGTTTCCAGTGACGGTCGTGTCAAGCAGCATATGTTTACGCAAAGCGGCGATGCACGCGAACCAGTGTGGGGACCGTATCCTTAACTTAAATCTAGCGAAAGGAAACATCATGAGAAAGCTCGTTATCAGTGTTGTGCTGGTCAATTTGCTCGCCGCCTGTGCCAGCGAACCAAAGAAAGAGTCTGTGGCTGAGGCGCCTGCGCCTGCGCCCGTTACCAAGAAGGCCGAAGCGCCCAAGATGGCTCCTGCCGCCCCTGCCAAGGCTGCCGTCGACCCGCTGGATGATCCGACCAGTATCCTGGCCAAACGCAGCGTGTACTACCCGTTTGACGTGGCCGTTGTGCAGGATGAAGACAAGCCGGTCGTGCAGGCGCACGCCAAGTATCTGAGCGAACATTCCAACCGCAACGTGCGCCTGGAAGGCAATTGCGATGAGCGCGGCAGCAATGAATACAACCTCGGTCTCGGTCAGCGCCGTGCCGATGGCGTGAAGAAGATGCTGGAACTGGGTGGCGCGAGTGCGGGGCAACTGGAAAGCGTCAGTTACGGCGAAGAGAAACCCAGGGCATCCGGCCATGACGAGGCTTCCTGGTCACAGAATCGCCGCACCGATCTGAATTACGCAAGGTAAAGCGATGCTGAAGCAGCAAGCTCTCTTGTTGCTGGCTTTGTGCGTCGCCGCGCCCGCGCAAGCGGGGTTGTTTTCGGACGACGAGGCACGCAAGCAAATTCAGCAACTTGAGGCGCGCATGCTCAAGCTGGAGGAGTCGGCGCTCAAACTGGAAGGCGATACCGTCCGGCAAAACAACTCACTGATGGATTTGCAGGGGCAGATTGAAGCCCTGAACCGTGAAATCCGCAATTTGCGCGGACAAAACGAAGAGTTGGCGCGTGGCTTGCAGGATGCCGAAAAGCGCGAGAAAGATTTTTATGTGGATCTGGATACGCGCCTGCGTCATTTCGAAGCCAAAGAAGAAGCGGCTGCTGCAGCTGCCGATTTGTCTGCGGCAGACACTCCCGCCGATCCATTCGATCCAGCGCTGGAAAATCGCGCCTTTGAGGTTGCTTACGGCTTGTTCAGGGATGGAAAATTTGCGGACGCAGCCGCGTCATTTCAGGAATTCATCAACAAATACCCTGAATCGGTGCATATTCCCAACGCGAATTACTGGATGGGGGGCGCACAGTTCGCGTTGAATGATTACAAAGGCGCGCTGGATACTTACCAGGGGTTGATCAAGGCTTTCCCGGGCACACCCAAAGCGGCGGATGTGTTGTTCAGCATCGCCGAATGCCAGCGGGAATTGGAGCAGGGCGCCGCCGCGCAGAAAACACTCAAGCAGCTTGTCGCCAAATACCCTGACAGCGAAGCCGCCGCCAAGGCCAGAAACCTCATAGCCGCTTCCAGGTAGGCGCCATGCCTTGCCAAGATTCAGACAAGCAGCTGCGCGTCAGCGAAGTTTTCTACTCCCTGCAAGGCGAAACCAGTCGCATCGGATTGCCGACGGTGTTTATTCGCCTAACCGGCTGCCCGTTGCGCTGCGCCTATTGCGATACCACTTACGCTTTCAGCGGCGGGCAAGACTGCAGCATCGCCGATATTCTCAAGCGGGTCGCAGAATACGCACCGCATTACGTGACCGTCACCGGCGGCGAGCCGCTGGCGCAAAAAAATTGCCAGCCCTTGCTTGCCGCGCTGTGTGATGCGGGTTATGAGGTGTCGCTGGAAACCAGCGGTGCGCTGGAGATCAGCGAAGTGGATCCCCGTGTGATGCGCGTGGTGGATATCAAAACGCCGGCGTCCGGGGAGGCCGAGAAAAATTGCTGGGAAAATCTTCCGTTACTGAACGGGCATGACGAAATCAAATTCGTGCTGTGCGACGAGAACGATTACCGATGGGCAAAGCAAATCCTGCGGCAACATCGTCTGGACGAAAAATGCGCAGTGCTGTTTTCGCCGGCTCATGGCATGCTGGACGCTGCACGCTTGGCCGAATGGATATTGCGTGACCGTTTGCCGGTCAGGATGTTGTTGCAATTGCACAAGCTGCTGTGGAACAGCGCGCCCGGACATTGATGATGAAAAATGCCGTGGTGCTTTTATCGGGAGGCCTGGATTCGGCAACGGTGCTGGCGATGGCGCGGGTGCAGGGTTTTATCTGCTATGCGTTGAGCGTGAATTACGGGCAGCGGCACCATTCCGAACTGACTGCCGCGCGTCGCGTCGCGCAAATGCTGGGCGCGCACGAACATCGCGTGGTGAATATCGACCTGACCGGGTTCGGCGGCTCCGCGCTGACCGATAACAGCATTGCCGTGCCGCAACAGCCCACCGAAGGTATCCCGCTGACCTACGTTCCTGCGCGCAACACCATCATGCTGTCGCTGGCACTGGCATGGGCTGAAGTGTTGCAGGCACAGGATATTTTTATCGGCGTGAATGCGGTGGATTATTCCGGTTACCCCGATTGTCGTCCCGCTTACCTCCAGGCATTCGAGCGCATGGCCAACCTCGCTACCCGGGCTGCCGTCGAAGGCCATCCGCTCACCCTGCATGCGCCCCTGCTGAATTTGTCCAAGGCGGAGATCATCCGGCAGGGCAGTGCGCTCGGCGTGAATTATGCCCAGACCGTTTCCTGCTATCAGGCCGATGAGGCGGGGCGCGCCTGCGGCGTATGCGATTCATGCCGCTTGCGCCGCGCCGGGTTTGCCGCTGCAGGAGTGGAAGATCCGACGGCGTATCGTGCGGCATAGCCGTGCAAGCCTTGTTGCAAGCGGCATTTCGCGTTGACAGCAGATGCCAAATCCGTATAATTCGCGCTCCTTTGCGAAAGGGGTCGTTAGCTCAGCCGGTAGAGCAGCGGACTTTTAATCCGTTGGTCGGCAGTTCGAATCTGCCACGACCTACCAAACCTTCCTGAAGCGAAATCCTTGTGTCATCTTGCCGCTTTAGCTCAGTTGGTAGAGCAACCGCCTTGTAAGCGGTAGGTCGTCAGTTCGAATCCGACAAGCGGCACCAATTATATTTTTACCTGGAATTGAATCCGCCAGTTGAAGCGGCATGTGAATCAAGGGATAATCTACGCCTGATTTCAAAGGTGTGTAAATGACTGAATATCTGCTCATCCTGGTCGGCGCGGTGTTTGTGAACAACATCGTGATGGTCAAGATTCTCGGGCTCTGCCCGTTCATGGGAGTTTCCAAGAAACTGGAGGCGTCGATTGGCATGGGCGCGGCCACCACTTTTGTGCTCACCGTGGCCTCTGGCGCCAGTTATCTCATCAATCAGTATCTGCTGGGACCGGAACTTTCCTACCTGACTACATTGTCATTCATTGTGGTGATTGCCGGCATCGTGCAGTTCACCGAAATGGTGATCCGGAAAACCAGTCCGGTGCTGTATCAGGTGCTGGGCATTTATTTGCCATTGATTACCACCAATTGCGCGGTGCTGGGCATTCCGCTGCTCAACGTGCAGGCAAAACACAATTTCATGGAATCCCTCTTCTTCGGTTTTGGCGGCGCGGTGGGATTCACGCTGGTGATGGTGCTGTTCGCCGGAATGCGCGAACGCATGGAAGGTGCGGATGTGCCGGCAATCTTCAAGGGATCGGCGATAGCCATGATTACGGCAGGGCTGATGAGCCTGTCGTTCATGGGATTTTCCGGGTTCATCAAATAATGCTCAGCGCATTGCTTGTGATGGCGGTTATCGCCATCGTACTCGGCGCGGTGCTGGGTTATTCCGCGATCAAGTTCCGCGTCGAAGGCAATCCGCTGGTCGACAAGATCGATGCCATCCTGCCGCAGACGCAGTGCGGGCAATGCGGCTATCCCGGCTGCCGCCCTTACGCCGAGGCGATTGCAAGCGGCGAGGCTGACATCAATCTGTGTCCGCCCGGCGGGGAAGAGGGCATACACAAGCTCGCTGATTTGCTCGGTATGGAGTTCAAGCCATTCGGCGGCAATACTGTCATCAAACCGAAAGCGGTTGCCTTTATTGATGAAAACATCTGTATCGGCTGCACGTTGTGCTTCCAGGCCTGTCCGGTGGATGCCATCGCCGGTGCGGCGAAACAGATGCACACCATTATCGCTTCCGAGTGCACCGGCTGCGAGTTGTGCGTCGCGCCTTGCCCGGTGGATTGCATCAGCATGGTGCCCATCAGGGAAAAGATCACCGCCTGGAAGCGCAAATATCCCGAGCAAACTCTGGTCCCGGCGCAATGAGAACGCGCTATCAATTTCACGGCGGCATCCACCCGCCCGGCAACAAGACGCAGTCCACGCAGTGCTCCATTGCGCGCGTGCCGCTGCCTTCCAGACTGGTCATCCCGTTTCGCCAGCACGCCGGAGAGTCGGCCAAGCCTCTGGTGCGCGTCGGCGATCAGGTGCTGAAAGGCCAGCTTATCGGCATGCCGGACGGATTTGTTTCGAGCGCGGTGCATGCCTCCACGTCGGGGACCATCGCCGCCATCGACATGCAGCCCATTGCCCATCCATCCGGCATGCCGGATTTGTGCGCCACACTGATCCCGGATGGCAAGGAAGAATGGTTCCCCCATGCGGCGGTTGATTATCTCAACAGCGATCCTGCCGAACTGCGCCGGTATCTGCGCATGTCCGGCGTGGTGGGGCTGGGCGGCGCAGTGTTTCCCTGCGATCTCAAGTTGCGCCCGCTCAGGAATCATCCGAACAGAAACATCTGCACGCTGATCCTGAACGGCGCGGAATGCGAACCTTATATCACCTGCGACGACATGCTGATGCGCGAGCGCGCCGCCGAAATCGTGCAGGGCGCGGAAATGCTGCGCTTTATGCTGGAAGCCAGGGAAGTGCTGATCGGCATCGAGGACAACAAACCGGAGGCAATCGCCGCACTGCAGCAGGCAGTAACCGATAGCGGCCTGCCGTTTGAAGTGGTCGTCGTACCGACGATTTATCCGAGCGGTAGCGCGAAACAGTTGATCCGCATACTCACCGGGCTGGAGGTGCCGTCCGGCAAGCTGCCTACCGACATCGGCGTGCAATGCTTCAATGTCGCCACCACTTACAGTGTGTATCGCGCCCTGGCACATGGCGAACCGCTGTTGTCGCGCATCGTCACCGTCACCGGTAATGTGCGCCACGCGCAAAATTTTGAAGTGCTGCTTGGCACCCCGGTTCAGGAACTGATCGCACTGGGCGAAGCGCTGCCGGATACCAACCGTTACATCATGGGCGGCCCGATGATGGGGATGGAGCTGGCCTCGACGGATGTTCCGCTGGTCAAGGGAGGCAACTGCATCATTGCCGCCTCGGACAAGCTGTTCCCGCCCGCCCCGCCAGCATTACCCTGCATCCGTTGCACGCGTTGCGCACAGGCATGTCCGGCGGATTTGCAGCCGATGGATTTGTACTGGTTCGCCCAATCCAGGGAATTCGGCAAGGCGCAGACATTCAGCCTGTTCGACTGCATCGAATGCGGTACCTGCAGCTATGTCTGCCCCAGCCATATCCCGCTGGTGCAGTATTTCCAGTTCGCCAAGAGCGAAATCCGCGCGCGCGAACAGGACAATCTGGCCGCCGAACATGCGCGCGAGCGCCATGAATTCCGCGAATACCGCTTTGAACGCGAAAAGCAGGAAAAGGCCGAGAAGCTGGCCGCCAAGGAGCAGGCCGTCAGGCAGGCGCAAGCGGCCGCCAATCCGGGCGTCGCGGCGGTGCAGCCGGAAATCCAGGCGGCAATCGATCGTGCCAGGGAGCAGGCCGCTGGCGTCGAGCCGAAGAACACAGGCAATCCCACTCCGCAGCAACAGGCGGAAATTGCCGAGATCGAGGCGCAACGCGAGCATATCCGGGATCTGGCGAAATCGGCAGTCGAGCATACGAACGGTCATGATAAAAATTAAACCCCCATGCCCGTTCCCCTCTCCCCAACCCTCTGGTGGAACTCCTAGCCATTCGACTAGACTGGGAAACTGCCCCAGTCAAGTCGCTGGTTATCCCGCAAGCGGGCGAGGGGCAAACGTATCGCTGCGCGAGCTTCAAGTTAAGGAATAACATGGGCGCATTCTTTTCCCCTTTTATCAGTAAACCGGATACCGTTTCCCGGATCATGTTCAAGGTGTTGCTGGCGCTGATTCCGGGCATTGCGCTGTACGTCTGGTATTACGGGCCGGCGATTCTGGTTTCGATCGCGCTGGCCAGCCTTACCGCGCTCGGAACCGAAGCGCTGATGCTCAGGTTACGCAACCGCCCGATTGCGCTGTTTCTCAAGGACAACAGCGCGCTGGTCACAGGCTGGCTGCTTGCCTTGTCCATTCCGCCGCTGGCGCCGTGGTGGCTGATTGTAGTCGGCACGGCATTCAGTATCGCCATCGTCAAACACCTGTATGGCGGGCTGGGCAACAACCCGTTCAGCCCGGCGATGGTTGGCTTTGCAGTGCTGATCATCTCGTTCCCGGTACAGATGACGCAATGGCTTAGCCCGCATGGCCTGGGAGCGGTCGAACTTGGGTTCCTTGAGCAACTGGAATATATTTTTCTTGGAGTGCTGCCGCCCAATATGTCGCTGGACGCCATCACCATGGCAACGCCGCTCGACACGCTGAAAACCCGCCTGCACCTCGAGGAGCCGATCAAGCAGATTTTCGCTATGCCGATCTATGGCCGTCTGGCCGGACAGGGCAGCGAAATGGTATCGCTGGGATTCCTGCTCGGCGGATTTTACCTGCTTGCCACGCGCGTCATCACCTGGCATATCCCGGCCGCCTTTCTCGGCACGCTGTTCATCACCGCCGGCATTTTTCACCTGGCCGACCCGTCACACTACGCTGCGCCGCTGTTCCACTGGTTTTCCGGCGCGGCGTTACTGGGCGCATTCTTCATTCTTACCGATCCGGTGACCAGTCCGACTACGTATAAAGGCAAGCTGATTTATGCCGCAGGCGCGGGTTTGCTCACCTATCTGATTCGCGTTTTCGGCAATTTTCCGGATGGCGTGGCGTTCGCCACGCTGCTGATGAACCTGTGTGTGCCGCTGATTGTGCTGTACACGCAACCTCGCGTATTTGGCAAAAAGGGGGAGCGGCCATGAGGCGCACCATGGCGAAGGCCTCCCTTTATACCGCGTCGAATCTGCTGCTTTTTGCGGTGGCCAGCACGGCGCTGCTGGCATGGACCTACGAGCTGACGCGCGAGACCATTGCGCGCAGCATAGAAAATGAAAAACTGAAGCTGATCGCGCAAATCGCGCCGCCCGCGACTTACGATAACGACATCATGAAAGACACCGTGCAACTGGCGGCAGACAAATTGTTGGGTGGTACAGAGGCGGCCGTCATTTATCGCGGTCGCCTGAACAGCCAGCCGTCCATCGCGGTGTTGCAAGCCATCGCGCCGGATGGTTATGGTGGCAGGATCAACCTGATTGTTGCTGTTCACCATGACGGCAGGATCAGCGGGGTGCGCGTGGTGTCGCACAAGGAGACGCCGGGACTGGGCGATTACATCGAAATCGCCAAGAACAGCTGGATTACCGGCTTCAACGGCGCTTCGCTGGAAAACCGCAAGGGCAGTGAATGGAAAGTCAAGAAGGACGGCGGTACATTCGATTACCGGGCCGGCGCCACCATCACGCCGCGCGCGATCGTGAAGGCGGTGCACAAGACATTGCAATATTACGCGCAGCATCGCGATGAACTGTTTGCCGCCGGTTTGCCCGGGCCCGCCTTGAGCGAGGCTGAAGGGGGAGAGCCGGGAGAGGCCAGGGAGAAGATGAAATGACCATTCAGGAATTCAGGGGCATTTTCTACAACGGCCTGTGGAAACAGAATGCCGGCGTCGTGCAGCTGCTCGGCCTGTGCCCGCTGCTGGCGATCAGCAGCTCGGTGGTGAACGCGCTCAGCCTCGGTCTGGCCACCACGCTGGTGATGACCTTGTCAGGCAGCGCAGTGGCCGCGATACGCGAATTTATTTCCAACGAAGCGCGCATCCCGATTTACGTGCTGCTGATCGCCGTGCTGGTCACCGTCGTGCAGCTTCTGATGAATGCCTACCTGTATGCGCTGTATCTGGTGCTGGGCATTTTCATTCCGTTGATTGTCACCAACTGCATCATATTGGCGCGCGCCGAGTCATTCGCCTCCAAGAACGGCGTTCTCGCTTCCGCGCTGGACGGCATTGCCATGGGGCTGGGGCTGACGGCGGTGCTGGTTGTGCTGGGGGGGATTCGCGAGATTTTCGGGCACGGCACCTTGCTGTCCGGCATCGATCTGGTGTTCGGCGGGGCGGCAAAACCCTTGATCATCACCGTGATACCTGATTATCACGGCTTCCTGCTTGCGGTGCTGCCGCCCGGCGCATTCATCACACTCGGCCTGCTGATCGCAATGAAAAACTGGCTGAACCTGCGCGCCGAGCGCAAGGCGCTTGGTGCGAATGCCGCTGTCACTTCCATAGAAGGCGGCTGTTCAACCGCTCATTAGCGACGCATTCGCAAATGAACGCAAACAAGCGGCGCGCCATTTTCCTGCGCCTGCAGACAGCCAATCCGCAACCGGCGACCGAACTGGAATATCACACGCCGTTTGAATTGCTGGTCGCAGTGCTGCTCTCGGCGCAGGCCACCGATATCAGCGTCAATGCCGCCACGCGGCAACTGTTTCCGGTGGCCAATACCCCGCAAGCGATACTCGCGCTGGGCGAAGAAAAACTGCGCGAATATATCCAGCGCATCGGCCTGTATCAGACCAAGGCCAGGCACCTGATGCAAGCCTGCCGCTTGCTGGTGGAGCAGCATGGCGGCACCGTGCCGCAGCGCCGCGAGGCGCTGGAAGCCTTGCCCGGCGTGGGGCGCAAGACTGCCAACGTCATTCTCAATACTGCCTTCGGTCAGCCAACCATTGCCGTGGACACGCATGTCTTCCGCGTTGCCAACCGCACCGGACTGGCGCCCGGCACGACCGTGCTGGAGGTGGAAAACAAATTGCTCGAAGTCGTGCCGGATGAATTCAAGCACAATGCGCACCATTGGCTGATCCTGCATGGCCGTTATGTTTGTCAGGCGCGCAAGCCAAAATGCGGAGCATGCATCATCAACGACCTGTGCGAATACAAGGAGAAAGAACTCTGATGCTGTTCAATCCGTCACGTGACGAAGCACGGAATTTTTTATTTGAATCCTGGCGTAAACGCAGAGCCGGGGAATTGCTCGCGCCGCTGGAAGACCTCGCCGCGCAACTCATTGCCAGGCATCCGGAATTTCATGGGATGCTTGAAAATCAGGAAGCGCACAGTGACAGGGATTATTTGCCGGAACACGGCACGACCAACCCTTTTTTGCATCTGATGATGCACCTCGCCATCGAGGAGCAGATTTCCATCAATCAGCCGGCGGGAATCCGCGCGTACTTCACGCGCCTGACCCGGCAGTTCGAATCGGAGCATGAGGCGCAGCATCGCATGATGGAATGTCTCGGCGAAATGATCTGGCAGGCGCAGCGCAACCGCACCCAGCCGGATGCGGCGATTTACTTTGCTTGTCTGGCAAAACAGTGAGCGTAGAAAAAGCGGTTGTCGGTTTTGCAGGTGCGAATAAATTCGCACCTGCAAATGCAATCCAATAGTATGAAACTATGGAAAATTTTCCGCCGACTGCTGTTTTAGACCGTCGATAACGGATGGCCTGCGCATCAGAGATGAACTGCGCAGCGCTGGCCGCGCAGTTTTTGACAGCTATATCTATTGGCCCAGTTTGCCCGCAATCTCAAGCTCGGCAGTCATCCAATGATCGGCCGAGCAGCCGCCAAACCCATTGCGCTCCGCAATAAAATAAGCAGCCGTTTGCACCATGCAATAGCGCTCTTCCGGAGTGAGCTGCACCCCGGTTTTCTTTGCGGCCGATTTGGCTGTTACGGCCTTTTGCGCCGGAGCTTTCTTTTTGGCGGCAGGCGCAACTGCTTTTTTCACCGCCGGGGTTTTGGTGCTTTTCAGTTTTGCGGCGGCGGTCGCCGCTTTCTTCACCGCCACCTTTTTGGGCGTCGCAGCTGCCGCTGCCTTGGTGATTTTCGGTTTGACGGCGGCCTTGCCGACCGCCTTGGTTACAGCCGCTTTTTTTGCGGCTGGTTTTGCTTTTTGTTCTGCCATGATGCAACCTCCCTGATGAAGTTAACGGCCAGAAGCTTACCGGACGGCCATAGTAGTAACGAAACCCTTACCAGTCAACAAGTTCCAACACAAGTTCCGGCAAACAGCCTGTGCTGCTGCGCGGGTTGACGCCCCATTCCCTACCGGTTAGGGTGCGCAACATTATTTTTTGCGCCAAATACAACCATGAAATACTTCAAAGCCGAATTCCTGATCGTCCTTGCCCTGATCGTCCTTGGGCTGGGCTTCACTCTCGAGCACAGCGCCATAGAGCATGGCGGTGGCGCGCTGTGGGGCCTGTTGCTGGTGATCCTTGCCGCGATCATCGGCGTGGCGTTCCGCATCGCCCATCATGCCGAGGTATTGGCGATGCGTTTC
>Ga0209000_1001801_pt1 | contig 12924 bp, 24 predicted proteins | sample RifGroD2_FD_183998 | JGI IMG/M metagenome (GOLD analysis project Ga0209000, IMG submission 183998) | Groundwater microbial communities from Rifle, Colorado, USA - Groundwater D2 (SPAdes) (version 2) | ecosystem: Environmental > Aquatic > Deep subsurface > Groundwater | place: Rifle, Colorado...
ATGATGTAGATAATTATAAAGAGGAAGGAGGTGAATTCTAATGAAAAACAAATATACTATTATTGCAGGATGTCTTATCACAATTGCTACAGTGTGCTCATTGTGTTTAGCTTCCGCAATGTGGAGTTATCAACCTGAAACCCTAAAATGCTTCGAATAAGTTCATATTACATATAGGGAAGGCTACGGTCTTCCCTATAACCATAAAATAATGTAATGATAAACAGATTAAATATATGTTGACACGCACATCTATTATAAGATATAATTATATTATTAAATACAGAATATTGAAATATCTTACTAAAAAATAAAAAGGATGTGTGTTATTATGTTTAACAAATTAATTACTAGAAAATCTAATACTGAGGAAAATATTAAAAAGGATTTTAAGAAATTGGCAAATTACGTTATGCTTGCAAAAGGGAATAGATCAATAGATAATTTTGCAGCAGATTGTAAGGTTAGTGGGGATTATATGGAGGGTGTAATCAAAGCAAAAATGTCTACATACCCTGATATAACATTTCTTAAAGTTGTTTCAGATAATTCTCAAAACAGGGTTTCGTTTAAGGATTTAACTTTGGCTTGCGGATATTCCAATTATACAAATAATGATTTAGAAAAAATCAGAAATATAAAGATAGAACGTGGAGGAATATATTTTTGTAATTTTTCGGACAGTGGGATTGATTCAGAAGTGATAGGCCATCGACCTGTGCTTGTGGTGCAAAATCCAAAAGGTAATTTATTCAGTAGTAACACCAAGGTTTTAGCAATAACTAGTCGTGTAGGTAGTAAGTCACCATTGCCGACTCATATTTTTATAGGAAAGGAGTATGGCTTAAGATGTGACTCTATTATTTGCTGTGAATTAGAAGACACTATTAGTAAAAGAAGGTTGATTTCAGGTTCGGGAGTAGTAGAAAAGATAGCAGAATGTTCGAAGGAATTAATGATGAAAGTTGCAGTTGGTCTTGGTAAGGCAGACGGTTATATTCCTTTAGATGTTCCTGAAAAATTTGCTATTGAAGTTCTAGAAACTTTTAATAAAGAGAGAACGCAAAAAACATTTCAATATCAAAATAATTATAACGCAGGGAGGCAAGTAGCATTTGCCTAAATTGAAAGGAGTTTAAATGAATCTAATTCAAACTATATCTAGTAGTTTAGCTCATAAAATGGTAAAGAAAGTGCCGTTAGATCAAATTGAATATGCTTGGGAATGGATTATAGGATTATTCCCACAACTTTCTAATAAGTTTGATATTAAAAAAATCAAAACCACTGAAGAACTTATAGGTGTATATAATCTTGCACTCATGGTTCCTGTTGGAGCAGTATTTAAGGGCTTGTTGTTAGTTGTTTTATCTTTAATTCTAGGAGTCTTTTGGCAAGTTATTGTAGTAGTTTTAACTTTTATGTCTTTGAGATCAATAGCAGGGGGAGCACATTTTAGTTCATATAATAAATGTACGATATTTTCTTTAATTCAGTTCCTTGGAATAGCATTAATTGCAAAATATATGCTTCAGTATTTGTCGCAAACTAATATCTATTCTCTGTTATTATTGTGTATCTTAATTGCTATATATATAATTTATCGATATGTGCCACGAGACACTGAAAATAAACGCATTGCAGGTGAATTAGAAAGATCAAAATTCAAAAGATTGTCATTGTATTATATCTCAATATGGGCAATATTAATGACAATCTTTTCCTTTTTTGATATAAAAATAATTGTAGTATTAAGTTGTTTTGGATTATTGTTGGAATTATTTAGTTGTAGTAAATTAGGACACTTTGTTTACACAAAATTAGATCAATAAAATTTATAATAGAAAGGAGGTGAGTGTTTTGTAAAATTAATATAACTTCATAAAATAAAGAAGAGATGGGGGTATTTTATTATATCAAATGTAAGAAATATAAAATATAGAGTGATTATTTATTGATAATATATAAGATTAATTTTCCAAATGGTAAAGCATAAATTGGACAAACCATACATGATTTAGAACATAGAAAAACAGGTCATAGAAATTCCTATAAAAATAAAAATAATATTATTCATAGAGCAATTAGAAAATATGGATGGGATAATATTATTTGGGAAGTAATAGACAATACAGAAGATATTAATGAGTTAAACGAAAAAGAAAAATATTGGATTAAATATTACAATACATATATAGGATTAAAAAATGCAAACGGATATAATATGACGGAAGGAGGTGGTGGCAGATCTGGATATTCTTATTCAGAAGAAGATAAACAAAAGATGAGTGAAAAAAGAAAAGGAGAAGGTAATTCGAATGCTAAAATCACTGAAAATTTAGCAAAAGAAATAAAAATAAGGTTAGCAAGCGGCGATAAAATAATAGATATAGTAGAAGAATTTGGTGTTAATAAAAAGATAGTTCACCACATTAAATATCTTACATCGTGGAAACACTTATTACCAGTATTAAATGATTTACTTAAAGAAGAGACATCGTATAATATGTCAGAGGATATTGCTAGAGACATAAAAATAAGGTTATCACAAGGAGAGAAGATAAATGATTTAGCATCAGAACACAATGTATCAAGAGATTCCGTTAGACAGATCAAAAATTTAAATTCTTGGAGGACTTTGTTACCAGAATTAAATGATGTAAAATACATAGACGCTCCCAGAGTAGTAAGAAGGATTAATAAAAATAATAATGAACCGATTTTATTTTAAATACATAAATAAAAATACTTGACAAACAAAAATAGTAAATGCTATAATCATAAATAGAAACATAAATAATAAAAGTAATTATGCATTCTTCTTGACGTATTAGCATATTATATATTATAATAGCATTACGTATTATTAATCTATACATAGCAACATAACTTGTTGCTGATATGTCAAAAGGAGGAATAAATATTATGAAACAAGATCGTCAAATTCTTGAGGATATTCTTAATTTAGTCATTGAAGATTATTCAAATGACAATCAAGTTCAAGAGCAGGTTGTAGGCAAATTATTAGAACGAGGTATACCGAGGGGTAGAACTACAGGTATATTCACTAAAGCAATTCCATTGGTTTATGTTGAAGAAATTGAGTTGTGTTTATTTACAAAATACCTTTATGGATACACTCACCGAACAGAAATAAATCCAGATGAGTTCTTTACAGAGATTGAATTGTCTTCTACTGATTATTACAAAAAACTTGATAAAGAAAAGGTTAAGTACATTTTACTTCACAATGTTGATCAAATAGATGATAGTCAATGGTTATGTACAAAGGAAACTTATCAAAATATTAATCTTTATATGGGTAATGGACTATTGACATATAATCCAAATACTCAAAGACAACTTTTAAAAAGACGAAGTGGAAACAGAATTGTTGAATCTATTAATATTGATAGCAAAAAAGTATCAGAAATTACAGAGTCAATGATAGATGGTTCTTTTTGCACTAATGCTATTATGTGGAACATTCGTAAGATAAATGGACAAGAAAAGTTTAAGTATGATCCTAAAACTAGAACATTATTAATTGAACCTGACAATGTTTCTACTTTGGTAGATATAATCGATGGTGCAAATCGCACTTGTGGTATGTTAAAAACTGTTGAAACTAAAAACGATATAGATCGAGTAACATCAATTTACATTCACCACGTTACAGAAGAGCGTGCCAATGAAATAATTCGGCAAGAAAGCAAAAGTACACAAATTGAAACTGAATGGGTTGATTTTAAAAATACAGCTAATCCAAATATGGAAGTTGCAAAAACTATTAACACTAGAAAAAGAGCAAATGATATGTTTAATCGCATAGCATTAAATGAAAAAGAATTAAAAATTGAGAACAAGTTAATGACATTTGATACGTTATCAAAAACAATTGAGTTTATTTATAACCTTAAAGAAGAACCAGCTATTAGAACAGAAGAAGTTGAAAATGATCTTATTGAAATATTTAATAATGTTATTGGTCTCTATCACTCTAAATTCAAAGCGGAATTATCAAATACTAGAGAAACTTCCTATCTTGCACATGATAACATGTTTATGGGTTATATTATTTTAGGAGATTTATTAAAACAAAAATATGGCGATGACTGGAAACCTGAATTAGTAAAAGTATTGAACTCTTTAGACTTTAGTAAAACCAATAAAATTTGGAAGAAAATTGGAATCGAAAACCATGTAAATTTATCTACATTTAAAAAGATTTATGATTATTTTAAAGACATTGTTTCTCAGTATCAGAAGGAGGTATCGTAATGTCATTCACAATCGAAAGAACATTATTTAATGAAGATCAAAAAAATCGTTTTTTAGATGAAAAATATCCAAACGAAAGCACTCGAATGACGAATACTTCTATTTTAAAAAGTGTTAGTTTGTTCGAATGGGAGAAGAACAAAGACGTTTGCAAGTTTAGTTACGAAGAGGTAAAAGAACTATTAATTGGAATGAAAAAGAAAAGTATTAAATCATTGGGCGTTGCCTATACAATTATTATGCAATATTTAGATTGGTGTTTATTTAATAATTACAGCTCAATGAATGTTCTTAAATTGGTTGACAAAAAAGAAGATTTGCCAAAATATATCCATCAAGTAGCTCAGAAAAATTCTTATATTACTAGAGAACAAATGTATGATTATTGTGATATGCTTTATAATTATGTTGATAAAGCATTCATAGTATTATTATTTGAGAATATCCGAGGTAGAACAGAGAAAGGTCATAGCTATGAAGAATTGAGAAATCTAAAAAAGAGTGATTTAGACCCTGAATCAAATATAGTTATTGTAACTAGAGATCCAGATGATAAAATTAAAAATCCTAGACCGAGACCTATAACTGTAGATCCAAGGACTATGGAAATTTTGAGAATGGCTTGTATTGAAGATAGTTATCATAAGTCAAATGGAGAGGACACAGGAAGATTTGCTATTATGCCTGTTAAGGATACTCCATACATCTTAAGAACCCTTGATAGAAAAAGCAATGGCAAAGATGAAAAAATTACTGTTGGCAATGTAGGTTCAAGATTTAAAAACTTTAGAACTTATACTGGTATTAAATTTTTAAATCCAACTCTCATATTTCAATCCGGTATGCTTGACAGATGTTTGCAGAAAGAAGTAGAACTTGGAGAATTAAAATCTGAAAATTTTCGACAATTATTTAGAGACTTAGAATTAGATGAGAGGAGTTGGCAAGGATTAAAAGAAATGTATGAAACATATAAACAAACACAGTCGATAACCTCAAGATAATTTGAGGTTATCGACTCAATCCCCAATCTATTTAAATGAAAGTGGTGATAAACATAAAATAATTATATAATAATTTTAGATATATTGTCGAAAAACTGGTTATAAAAGATTTATTTTTGTTTTGATTTTCTAGATGTAAAATGATAGTATGTACATACACGGCAGGAACATTTGTTCTAAATTAATCGTGTAGAAAGGATCAAATGTTTGGTTTCACTAAAAAATTATAGAGGAGTAGATGGAATGATTGAATCAAAAGTGTTTGTACTTAAGGACAGTAGAGGAAATTATGTTGGAGTTAACTCAATCTCATACGATAAAAAAATTAGGAAAAACATATATTCTTATTCAGAAACACTTTCGAATGGATATTATACATATGCGGATGAATCGGATGCCAAAAACGAATTGAGAATCATCCAAGAAAAGGGAATAAAAATAAAATTTGGAATTACATTCCATATTGAAAGAGTTAATATGTTAGAAGTTTCAAGAGACGAGGTTAAACTAGGCATTGTTAATGCTTGCCCATTTAAACACATAGTAATCGATGAGATAGTAATAGAGCCTCCAATAGTTGATTCTATAGGGATTAAAAGTGTTTTAATGGATTACAGGGCAATGTGTGAGGTGGGGATTTAATCCCCTTTCTCTTAATCTATTAAACATAGAAATAATATCTAACAGAAAAGAGATTTGACAGATGAAGAAATTGACAGACAACTATGCTAGAAAATTTAGTATTATACTTAGTGCGTTTATTCTCATAAATAGTATGGGATCAAACCATATAAACAATTATTTAGGAAGTGATGCTAATGTCTTAAAAGAACTAAGAAAGCAATACATAATTGTTAAGACTGATGAAAAACCAGAACCAATGGAGTTTACTGTAACAGCCTATGATCTTTCCTTTAATAGTTGTCAGAAATCAAGAGGTTCAAAAGGATATGGCATTACTTCATCTGGATTTGACTTGAGAGGTCATACAATTGATTCTGCAAGGGTTATTTCTGTTGACCCTGATATTATACCAATTGGCAGTAAAGTAAGGCTTACATTTAAAGAAGACAAGTATAAGAAGTACGACAATATTTATACTGCTTTAGATAAAGGAGGTTTAATAAAAAATCAAAGGATTGATTTATTCGTTGGTGACAATGTATGGTCAAGAAAAAGAATAAATGACTTTGGTGTTGCGGAATGCGAAGTAGAAATAATTAAGGAGGACTAAATGGCGAGAGGCAAATTTGTAGACCTAACTGGAATGGTATTTGAGAGACTTACTGTAGTTGGTAGAGATAAAGAAAGAAAACCAAAAGTTTATTGGTGGTGTACCTGTAGTTGTAATAATGAGATGGTAAAAAGATCAATTATAACCAGCAGTTTAACTGGATGTTATACACAAAGTTGTGGATGTTTACAAAAAGAAAAAGTGAGAAAAACAATGAGTAAAACAATGAAAAAATATAATACTTATGATTTATCAGGTGAATATGGGATAGGGTATACAAATAAAGGAGAAGAGTTTCACTTTGACTTAGAGGATTATGATAAGATTAAAAATTACTGCTGGCATAAGAATAAATATGGTTATTTCATGACTAGAGATGGAAATAAAAAATTACTTATTCATAGATTAATAATGGATGTTACTGATAGCACAATAGAAGTAGACCATATTAAACATAAATTATATGATAATCGAAAAGATAAATTAAGAATATCTTTTACAAATGAAAACCAAATAAATAGGAAGTTAATGAAAAATAATACATCTGGAGTGACTGGTGTATTTTGGAATAAACAGGATAATCTATGGTCAACACAACTAACAATAGACGGTAAACGAATGTATGTTGGTAGTTCTAAAAATTTTGAGATAGCTGTAAAAAATAGAAAGGAAGCAGAAGAAAAATATTTTGGAGAGCTTAGTTATGATAATAGCATAAATTCAAGCACAGCTATAAATCAAGAATAAAAGGATACACCAACTATATTATAAGTTGTATCAAGAAATAAAATTTAAAATAAAGAGGAGTGTATTGTATTTATGATTAGAAAACCAGTAAAAGAAGTATTTATTAATGATGTCTGGAACGCTATTCCTTATAAAAATAATAAGGATAAAATTAGGATTACTAAAGAATTAGAAGCAAGTAGGCAAAGAAGGGGGATAAAATTTATAGAAGATGATGACAGAGGAAATATAATTTATTCTCATGCGATGGAGCAAGGAGCGTTTCATTAATACATAATGTAAGACAAAATTAAATATTCTTAACCCACTGAATTTTCAACCTTCATTCGTATAAGTCATTAAATGGACAAACTAAATAAAGAGAAAAGAGAGTGATAAATAATATGATTATTACTGAAAGCGTAGAGATTACAAGAACTGAACAAATTGTAGTAGGCAAATTGTGTAACAAATGTGGAAATGTATTTAGTTCTCATGCTGAAAATATAAAAACATCAAATACTGATTTAGGTGAGTATGGAAACTGTAAATCGGAAATATGCGATAATTGTTGGATAGAGTTTATAAAAACTTTTTCTATAGTCCCATCAGGTTTTAAAAGTAACTCACAATTTACATCATCTTTTGATTTAGACCATGATTTACACCAAAAATTATTCGTAGAGTGGCAAGAAACAAATGTATGGAATTGTGATGAAAACCCTTGGAAAGATTTCTATAGTGAAGATAATTTGGATCAAGAATTTGAATCATATGAGGAATATGAAGAATACAATGAAAAGATTTCTGATGCAATAGAAGTAAGAAAACCATTACATACTAATCCTTTTAAATTAGTAAAGTAATAAACCACAATTTAAGCAAAATTGATATTAAATAATAAAGGAGAGAAAATAATGAAAGTAAAAATTATCGCAAACGCTCCATCAAGTAGTAACGCCTCAGATATTAGTAAATATATTGGGAAAATTTTTACAATAGAAAATGATAGAGTGTATGATGACGGTTCTATTGGAGTAGATTTTAATGATGAAAATGGATCGGTAAAAGTTTATAAAGAAGAATATGAAATAATTGAAGATATTGATAAAGAATTACTTAAGTTTGTTAGTAAACATTGCCCAGAAGATGTTTATTATCAAGATATTTTAGATTTTATCTTAGAACATAGGATAGTGTTGGTTAATTTGCTACAGTGATAGATTTTAGAATAAATTGGGAAAGAGGAATTAAATAAATGTATAAAAATAAATGCGATAATTGTGTTAAAGGAAATATTTGTGTAGTGAATGTTAAAGTTGGAGAGGCAAAGCAAGGATTACATTCCCAAGCGTATAAATTACAATATTCTCTATTAGATGATATGCATTATATCAACAAAACAGATGTATATTTTTATGAAGAATCTAAATTTGGTGTCAGAGAATGTAAGCATTATCTAGAGAAAAATCCACAATATCTTGATGAGAAAAATAAGAAGGCGGTAGAGCAAGCAGAAATAGAAAAAGAAATTGCTACAGCGTTCTTTAATGCACTCAAACTATATCCTGCACATAATGGATTAAATTTTAATATGAGTGTTGAAAGTAAAGAAGAAGGAGACGATGGTTTAGATAAATTAAGTAAAATCTGTGGATTTTTGATACCAGTTCTAGGATATGCAAAAGCAGAAATTAGGACTTATGAATATGGTAGAAAGATTTCAGATATTAATTTTACTTTAAAAAAGAATGATTTTGGAGTTTCTATTAATTATTATTGCAGAGGAATAGATTATAATGAAGGTATTTTAATCGTTAAACAATATTCTAATTCTATATCAAATGATTTTGATAATTATAAAAATTAAAGAAAGAGGTAATAAATATGTTAATTAACCAAATCAAATCAGACGCTCTAATCGCTCGTAAAGCTCGACAAACTGATACCGCAACATTATTAACTACACTCTATTCTGAAGCAAGCATGGTAGGAAAAAATGCAGGAAATAGAGAATCTACAGACCAAGAAGTATTGCAAGTCATTGAGAAATTTATTAAAAATGCAAATGAGATTCAAACAATTCTTTTGAAAAATAATAAAGATACAAATAATATTGTTTCTGAGATTAAAGTTTTAAGTAAGTACTTGCCTAAGAAAATGAGTAGAGAGGAGTTAGAAAGTGTTGTTAGAGATATTATTGAGGCATTGAAAGATATTAATTCAGAAGTGCAAATTGGTAAAGTTATGTCTGTACTGAAAAATTCTTATGGAGGGACTTATGATGGTAAGTTAGCTAGTGAAATTGTTAGAAAGGAGTTGGTAAGATAATGGATAAAAATAAATTAATATTAAGCGCAATTATGGCAGTATTAGTTGACGCTTTCGAATATAAACCAAGTCAATTAGAAGCAATGATGGGAGATAAGCTAGAATCTTTTAATAAATATTTTAAAGATTTCTCTGAAAATCAATGTGAAAAAGAATTGTTTAAGTTATTTAATGAATATTTGAGTATTGTTTAAGAAAAAGAATTATTACTAATATGGTTAGATTAAGAAAGGATGATAAATATGACAAAAGACGATATTTTAACAATGATTCCAAGTAGAGATATGGATGCTCTTATAGCTGAAAAAGTAATGGGTAAAAGAGTATTTTTTGATAAACCTTGGGGTTGGATGTATGCAGAACAAGATATAAATAGATGGATAAATGTTAAGCATTATTCTACTCATATGTTATCAGCAATGGAAATATTGGAGTTATATGATTTTTATACATTAGACAAAGGAACCGATTATTTGAGTACACAATATGGAGCGACTATTGATATTTGTATGGAAGATGGAACATATAGTCAAATTACAGCAAGAGCAAGAAGTATACCAGAAGCAATTTGCAAAGCGTCTTTATTGGCAACATTAACCTAGCAAATCTATGTTTCCAAAAATTTTAGAAAGGAGAATCATATGTCAAATCCAAGAGACTTCAAATGGTGGTATCTAGAGTGTCCAATTTGTAATAATCTTGATCCTAAACATAGAAAATGTACATATGTATTATTTAAACCAAAATCAAAAGATGGTGTTTGTGTTTATTATAAAGAAGAAGTGGTTAAGTAATTGTTGATTTTGATTAAAAAATAATAATAAGGAAGTGAGTTGAGTGAGGAAGTTAACTATTGTTCTAATTATCGGATCTTTAATCACAGCAAATATTTATCTAAAATATCACAACTTATCCGTACCAAAACCTATTACAACAGAACAAACACAACTAGGATATTCCAAATCGCATCAAAAACAAATTGACAGAGCAAATGAATTAAGGAAACTACAAAATCCAACTATAATCCAAAATGAATTCAAGAAATCAGGAAAAGTAATTTCTCTTGATGGGAGTTATAAATATATCAGTAAAATATCAAATAAAGATAAAATATTTGATAAATTTATATTGCGAGAAATAACACTAGATTTTGAATACAATTATGGAATTGGAATCAATAGTCTTGAATACATAAAAGTAAACAAAATTGAAAATGGTGTGGCATACATATCTATCCCTAAAAATCGAATCCAACTTATTTACATAGAGCAAAATATGCAAAACTCTAAAATCACAGATGGCAACACAATGTTTATGTTTGATCAATTTAGTCCTAGTGATACTCAAATATTATCTGCCCAAGCACAACAAAATGTTGTTAATGCAATTGGTAAAGATAAGAAATTGTTTAATGATGCTATGGTTAATTTGCAAGAAGATATTGAGGGATTAATATTAGATTTAGGGTATGAGCAAGTTGTTTTTAATTTAATTTAAAGGAAAGAGTGTGAAAATTATGTTTGCAGTATTGATTATTGTATCTGTGAATGTATTTATAGCATATCGTTGGATTAAAGAAAATCCAAATGGGCATACGGGTAAAAGATGAGGGAGATGTATTTAAAATGGTATTTAGATTGTTAAGTGAAAAATGTTTAGAATGTTATTGTAGAACTTGTAAAAATTCATATGAGTATAATGAAGAATATTTTTCTTGTATTGATTGGTGTGAGAAAAATTGTAAAGGAAAATCAACTGAAGTACCAGAAAAAGAAAGTTGTTATAAATCTACGATTAGTTTATAGATTAAAAAAGATAAAGAAAGAGGGAATTAATAATGGAATACATAATGGAAAACAAAGTAAGTAATGCTATTTTAGAAGATAAAATTCAAGAAGCGAAGAAATTACTTAGGGAAAATGGGTATGTTATTATAAAATTAACTCAAGCAATGAAAGATGATTTAGACGAATGTGATAGGTCAGAAGGAGATAAAGACTGCAGTAGCTGTTCTTGTAGTATATGTATTGCTGAGTAAAACAAATAAAAGGAGAGATGTTTAATGATTATTAATAAAAAAGTAGAAAAGTAACTGGGCAAGTAGAGTTTGAGACTATTTTTGAATCTGCTTCTTTAATGGGTGACGATACTGTAGATTATACATACAAAAGTTATACGAATTTATTTGAATTAATGGAATTGCTTAACCAAGAATATTTGCAAATAATTAAAGATGAAGATGATTGTGATAGAGTAAAAGTTTCTGCAATTATATTTCACGGTGAAGGAGCCGGAGCACATTTTAGTGGTCATGTAGGAAGAGGGTTGGATGGATTTATTTCAGCAACTATTGATAATCAAGATATAGATAAAAGAGTTTTTACTAATCTTGAAGCAATTAGAAAGATAGTGGATAACACTTTGGATGGGTATCCAACTACTTATAGAGTGTAAAATATTAATTAAAGATTTATAAATAAAAAAGGAGGAAATAAATTATGTTTAATCCATTAAAATTATTGTGTTGCTTTAATATTCATAATTTTAAACTATTGCAAATGAATGGTAAATACAATACCTTTTATTGCAAATGGTGTGATGAAGAATTAGTGCAGAAAGTTAAAAGCAAAGAGGTGTAAAGAAATGTAATTAAAATTATTTACTCAAATAACAAATCAATATACCAACAAATGGAGTAGCAATAACTATCAAACCTAAAATTATAATCACAATTCTTTTAATATTCATAATATTTTCTACTCTAATTCCCTTCTATTTTTAATTAAAAAGACCCTGCCTAAGAGCAAGGTTGATGGTAGGACGAGCGAATTTAGTTAACAAAGTTAATATATCCAATTAACCAATTATTATGCAAAGAAGAAAGTAGGAATTAAATTATGACAAATAGAGATATTCTAATCATGATTGCTATATCAAATGTTGCAACTGAACTCATAGAAAATGGAATGTTAACTAAAGAAGAATGTACTAATTGTCTGGATGGATGTAATTTTGAACAAATGATAAAAAGTCTTGAATTAAGCAATAAAGATGCTGTTAAGGAGTTGAAAATTATTTTATTAAAATATGGAAATATAATAAGAGAGGAGCAAAACAAATTATGAAATGTATAAGAGAAAATTGTAGAATGCCATATATGTCAGGAAATACTGGATTTTGTCATGAACTTGAAACATTTATCTTTGGAGAAAATCCAGAATATCCTTTGCCTAATAAGATTTTAGAATTAGAGAGTAAATTGAGAGAATATAATTGCATTATGGATAAAGTAATTGTTTTTCATGCTAAGAATAAAGAAGGAGTAAAATAAATGAGAGCAGGTAAAAG
>Ga0209000_1001805_pt1 | contig 12904 bp, 19 predicted proteins | sample RifGroD2_FD_183998 | JGI IMG/M metagenome (GOLD analysis project Ga0209000, IMG submission 183998) | Groundwater microbial communities from Rifle, Colorado, USA - Groundwater D2 (SPAdes) (version 2) | ecosystem: Environmental > Aquatic > Deep subsurface > Groundwater | place: Rifle, Colorado...
CATATAAAACGATATTTAGTATAGTTAGTCGTTTCCTCGATATGTTTTATCATTTGCATAACCTCCAATAAATTATTTCCTATTGATAGAATACCATAAATAATACTGTAACGTCAAACATTAATTATAGTAGTATTATAATCTCATAATTGAACTTTTAAGCCCTTCACGCTGATTAAAGGTGAATTGATACCAGACAAAAGAAAAAGAAGGCTTTAAACCTTCTAGTATTTCAAATTAAGTTTCATTTGTTCGTCTACACTCAGAAGTCTAAAGCATCTTATAAAGTCTGAATAAGCCATAATATAACCATCTACATACCATTTATTATATACTGTATATAGTTTTGGTTTATCTCCTGCTTTCCATCGTAAACAGTCTTTAACACATAAGCAATTTAACATTTTTAATCATTTCCTTTCTTAAGAAATTTATTCATCTCTGATTTTCTTGAAAAACTCTTTGAAAAAGTATAATCTTTTCCATCTATCATTCCAAGTCTTTTTTCGCCTTCTTTATAGAAAAATACTTCATATAAAACCCTATATAATGCTTTATTTGTAATTGGGGATTTTCCACAATATTTTCTATTTTTCTGCGTACAAATTAATATTCCATAATTCAATTAATATCACCTCCTTTCTAAAGAAAATAATAGGAGGTTTTACCCTCCTAAAGATTTACTTTTGATTCTTTGTCGATATAATCCCATATCCCTTCAGTTGATACAATCCAAGCAGGTATATAAATTTGTTTGTCTATTTCTTTGCATTGACTTTGTGGTATCCATTGTATAAATGTCCTGTAGTTTTTCCCGTGTAGATTATTACAACCAGTTATAATTCCATATGCTTTGTCGGTTACTTTATCAATCGCATGTTTGTTTAATTTATAATAAACTTGAGTAGTTTTCGCAGAAGGTTTTCTTTTTGTTTTAGGTTTACTCCAGCAATTTACTTTATGATATACATCGCCTTTTGATGTACACTCTGAAAAATCATTATCAGTCATTTGATCAAATTTATTGAGTAGTTCTGGCAATTCCTCTTCAATGGCTTGACGTTCTATAAACTGATTAAGCATTTCTAGAGCTTGAATTTTATTCATATGTAAAACTCCTTTTTACTTAAAATTTGATCATAATGAATTATAGCATACAAAATATAACACCGTCAATTATTATTTTTAAATTCATAAGATAGCATATAAATCAAGAGTTTTAATTACCGGAATTGATAGGATAATGAGTAAAGACAATATAATCTAATGACAAGGCCAGAATAGGGGATCTAAGGAATTAGAATAGATAACTGGTATAAATGTAACACAAAAAGAAAAACCGCTATATTTCAAGCAGTCTTTATATTATGTTTAATACAGTATTCTAAGATTAATTCTTGTCTTATTTCCTCCATGCTTTTTAAAATTGCTGAATGCTGCTTAACAAATTCTGAAAATCCTAATTCCTTTTGTTGACTTCTGATTACTTCACGTTTTTCACATTCTGCAAGATATCTAGGTTGTTTTTCTGCCCAGTCACAAGCAGGAATTTTATTTTTGTTTATTTCTGCTTTCCGTTTTGCTTCCTCCTTATCTGATTCCTTTTTGGCATTTCTTGCTTGCTTATTAATTTCTTTAGCATCGAACCCCATAACCATTGAAGCGCATTCGGAACCATAATAATTTATTGAACCTGTTTCAGTGTTTTGGATAACAATGGTTTTCTTTAATTCAATTCTTCCGCAACGATCACATTCAAGATGCTCGTCTGAGATACCTAAAACTATAAGCATGTTGCAAAACTCCTTTAATAATTTATTTATTAATACAATAATAATGGATTATATAAAATATGTCAAGGTGGCACAAAAAAGAAAAGGAATCTATATTTTAGATTCCTTTGTCTGATTATACTCAAATATCTTATTTCTGATTTTTTGATAATTTGCCATCCAGATTTCTGCCTCTTCTGTGGTCTGAGGTACGCCGAATAGTTTGAAGTCTGCTGCAAGGTATCCGTCTTTGTGGAATAATTGAATTGTTTTTAAAGTTTGTTCACTTGCCATTTTATTGCTCCTTTATAGTTTTAATAATTTAGAAGAGAAAAGAGAATTATTTCTAATTCTCTAAATGCTACAATGTTTAATGGTATCTAGGTCGAAATTATTTAAGTGTAGATTATCAAAACGTTCTTTTAGTGCTTTTTCTGCTTCTTTAAATTTTCTACAAGCAAATTCACATTGATCATTTGTTTTAGTTTTGTCTAACAATGCTTTGCACCACATTGAGCGAATTTTTAAGCATTTGTTGAGCAAGGATAGAAAAATGGTTTTTTCTGCTTCTGGTAGCGATTTAATTTTATAAGATAGTGACATATGTATAATTACCTCTTTCCTAAATTATATTTGATTTATTGATATCATAATAAGGCATAGGAGAAAATATGTCAACTACAATAGATATAATTATATTAGCGTTGTTTGTGGTCTTATTGCTGGCTTAGTGGTGTATTTTGTATCAGATAAGATTTATAATTGATTGTGTGGTATTCTGGAAGGTCTGGAGGGATTATAGGGATATGGAAGGAGCATAGGCAAAGAAAAAGAGAAGCTAATTTGCTTCTCTTAGATCCCTTATGCTTTTTGGTATTTTAAAATTCTGTATTCCTTTTTCGTATCTCCCACGAAACATTCTGAAAAGCAGTCCTTCACCATTTCTTCTAATAAAACTCATTAATACATCCGAGGGTATTGGCCCAACTTCAGCACGTTCTAGGAGAATTTTCTCCCACTGAGAATATAAAGACATTTTTTTGTGATATTCCCATAATGCAGGTTTTTCTAGATATTTTGCTTTATATTTTGAATTTTCCTCTAACCAGTTTTCACAAAATTGCTTAAAAGTCATTTCGTATAATTCCATTTGCAATTCCTCCTAAAATTTATTTGATATGTAATTAATCACTAGTATAATTGATAGATAGCACAATGTCAAACTAATTATATTAACATTTTAAGACTCTAGAATAGGGATGTAAGCGGTTGAAAATGTAATAAGGGAAATTGTAACAGAGAAAGAAAAAGAAGCTTGTTAGGCTTCTAAATTTGATATTATGCAATTATTCCACTTCGTAAACTTCAACATAATAACAGTCTGAATTTGTTTGGAAATTTTCAGTTTTAGCCATTGTTTCCGCTTTTGATTTACTGGAAAACATTTTAATAATACCTGTTGCTCCGCATAGCGCATATACTTTTTTCATTAATGTATTCCTCCTAATATTTATATTTGATTCATTATTCAATATAATAATTTATTTATTGCCAAATGTAAATAGATTATAGATAATTATTTTTAGACATAAAGAAAGGACTAATTTCTTAGTCCCTAGTCCTTTAGGATAATATTTGTAAGTATTCGCAGTATTCGCCACCGTGTTGGACGTAAAGTTTAGTATTAAACATTAGTTCGTATTCTCCTTTTGATTTGCAAGCAATGAGGAGTTTTAAGTCTAATAATGTAGCTTTAGCGTCTGGCCTTCTTTTTAGTATTTCAAGTTTTAATCCCTGCGCCAATAAAGTTAATGAGTGTTTAGTAAATGTTGTTGCGTGAATCATATGTATTACCTTCTTTCTAATTATTTGAATTTGATTAATAAAAAACCTATGCCAACATTATAGCATAGGTCTAATAGTTTTTGCAATTATATAATTTTATATTTTACTTTAATCCTCCAATAATCCTAAATCAATTATTTTATCATCTTTTATGTTTTCCGGTGTACCATTGCTATCCACTGAGCATTCAAACCATTTATCTTTTACATTGTCAGCAGTAATGATTAGTACAATTAAATTTGTGTACATTCTGCATAAACTGGGCCTTGATCGTTAAACACTAGCAAAAAATAATTTCCGATTTCTTTAGTAAACATATTATAGGAATGTCCAATTTTATCCAAATAAATCATTTCTTTTTCAATGTAGGCAACTTGTTTTCCGTTGACTAGAATTTTTAAATTATTAGTGATTTTAACAGTACCTTTGAATTGAAAATGGATTAAAATGAATTTCACAGAGTTAATGATTAATTGTTTATTCATTTGTAAATTCCTCCTTTGGACTATTTATTTCCATAAGTATAACAAATAATTACGTTAGTGTAAAGATATTATTTTTGCTTCAATTGTTACACGTGGAAAATATTTATTTTATGGTTTATAGATATGAAAAAGATTATTAGAAGTATAAAATCAGTCATTGAGCGAATAGCGAAATGCTGACATACGGTCTCGGATCACTGTATAGAAGAAGATTAGAAATTAATTGGCACTTTTAAAAACACAAATAGAGAAAATAATAAATTTGACACTTTATAAGTCTTATTATAAAGCACAATGATATTTTCTACAGTGCTATATAATGTATACGTCCCATAAGGTGTCAAATTTATTTAAACTATCAAATTCTTAAGATATATTCCATTAATTCCAATTGTATATCAATATAGTCTGAATTATGTTTAAATCCTTTAAATTGCATTTCTGTATATTTTCCGAATGCTGGTTTTTCATTTAATAAAAAATACATCAATCCTTCCTCATACTCCTTTTCATTTTTATAAAAAGTATCTCTAGTATTTATAGTTATTGTTTCAATTACTTTATCATTAAGATCCTTTTTATGTTGTTGTAATTCCATTTTGCTTAATTCATACAATACATTCTTTTTAGTAAATAATAACTCTATTTGTTTGTAAGCGTAATCAATATTATAGTCCTTTAATTTCTTATTAACCCTTCTGTAAAATTCTTCAGTTTTAAATTTAAACATAACTTGCATAACTGAGTTTAACTTCATATCTTGCAATACATTATATTTAATACTAGTAATTAAAGCCTCTTCTAATTCTGTTGCTTTTAGATGATGTTCTATTCCATCTTCGTCTATTCTAACAACCATGTATAAATCATTATAGGTTAACAAACATCTATTCTCTAAACTATTTAAGGAATCGAAAAGAATTCTAGTAAATCTATCATTAACCCTAAGATATAAATGATTAATATTAAACTTTGTAAATCTACTATCTTTTTTAGGTAATAGTTTTAATACTAATGCTTTATCCAAATACATATGATTGACCATTCCAAGAGATTCGAATAGATTATTTTTAGTAATGGTATACTTATGTCCTTCTGTTTTAGATAATGTATGTAAAATTTGTGCTTGAATATGTTCTACATACTTTGAATTATTTCCCTCTGATCTTAAATCAATTTTGGGTAGTGGCTCCGCGAATATCTCATTAATAATTATCTTTTGTTTGTCTTTAGTGAATGTACAATATCTAGATAAGTCCTCTAATTGCAATATTTTACTTTTACCATTTCTTATTGGCATATCTAGAAATATACATAATTCCTTATAGTTTTTAAAGGTCATTCCTTCAGATAGTTTAGATATTTTCATTTTTTATTTTACTCCTTCTTATTAATGTTCCACGTAGAACAATTTTATATTTGTATTTATGGTTCGATGGCTGAATGATAATAGATAGGATAAATATAGTTACGTGCTACCAGTGCTATGTATTTGTGCAATTTGTATGGTTCGCTCAACTCCTTTCTTTTTTGTAATATTTTGTAATAATTATTGTCTAGAGAAATTATGATTATCCCTAGAATTTTATTATAGCATTTTTATAGGTTTGGGAAAAGGAAATGGAATAAGAATGTATAGATTGCTATCAGAGGTCATATAAGCCCGTGTGAGCGTTTAGAATTTGTTGTTGATGGAATTGTTAGGGAAAAGAAAAAGAACCCTTTTGGAGTTCTTTTAAGGGTTGTTATATAATTTTAAATTTTTTATCGTAAAGATTTAATGGCATCCTCGATTTCTTCCATTTCCTTCTTATATCTTTCTTCCTGTCTTATCCATTCATTTTCTAATTTTTTATACTTTTCTAACATTTCTTCAAAAGTATAGCCACAATATTTACCATGTATAACTAATTTACTATATTTCATTATTTTATTCTCCTTTTTATTAGTTTTCTAAATGTATTCCTACATTATCACGAAATTCTTTAGATTTAATATGAATATTATATGAAAATATTTTTTTATTTGCAAATGATTGTTTCCACATATACGGGAAATAACAGATAATTTTTTCATCATTATAATTAATAAATATATCTGCTAAAATCCATAAATTGGATTTTCTTTTTAACATAAAAATGTAATTATCTGATAGAGTTTTTAATAGGTCGTATAATTCTTTAGAGTTATTACATTTTCTAATTTTTTCTCTAAATGTTTTAGTATCTATTATATTCACATCCTTCCTTTTAAGATTTATATAATTTACTCTATGTTATCAAATGTTATGATATATGTCAAATAATTATAATTATTTTAATATTGTGGAGTTGATTTGTTATAAGTATATTGTTATGCTGTTATAATGATTTTGTTATGTTAGATGAATAGCCAAAAGAAAAAGGTAAGACTTTTATATCTTACCTTAAGCTGCATACCATTCTATTTCTTTACTTACTTCAATCAATTTCCACCATTTTTTGACTTGTGTTAATACTGCTTTGGCTCTTTTGAGTGCTTCTTTTTCTGATTCGTATTCGTCGGTGTAGAAGGATTTTTTGAATTCTCCATCTATATTGTACCAGATTTCTACATTGTATGTATTGTCTTCATCTGTATAATATATTTTGACTGCTAGCGATGATTCACCTTCAGTGCGGGACATTAGGGACTCGATGTCCTTCTTGATTTGTTTTAGTTCGTTTACTTGCATGTTTAGCATCTCCTTTAATGTTTTACTTCTTATATACATTATAGCATTTTATAAATTAACTGTCTAGTATATAATTTTATTTTTGCATTTAACAAGACCTATTTTGTTGTATTATTTTTTGACACAATTTAAATTTAAGGAATTAGTCTGTGTTAGTACAGCAAATTATATGCCAATGTAGGTTGTGATAGAATTAGAGTTATAAATGTAAAAATAAATATATTTTGTGAGAGCGACAGAAAGGGGGTTTTAAGCGGTTTGATGTTTAGAGGTATATGTTAGTATGTATAATTTTATTTTAAAGTTATTACGATATGTGGAATATAGTACCCTACGTGGGTATGGTAGATTTGGGATGGGATTATACCCCTTGAGGGTATGAGCTAGTTGATGTGTATTAGTACAGAGTTGATTTGTGTTTATGTGTATTGGTTTATTATAGTATAGTGAAATTATAGGATATAAACACTAAGTAGAATTGTAGGTGTTAATGTATAGTAATTTAGTGTGGATCAATGTTGAGTAATATAGTTGGTATTAATACCAAGTGAATTAGTATTCTATAGATTAATTTATAGTATAGCGTTTTAGTATGATATAATTCAGACTGTTTTAGTATAGTATTAAAGTTAATATGATCATGGTGATCATGTAATGTGATTAGTTTAATGGTATTACGGTATATAATTGTTCATTAGTATACTTTATATAGTTGGTATCTTTTTTATACTAGGTATACATTTGTATACTGTGAAGTGTTCAATGATTTCGCCTATGTTATAAGATCCGAACTATTTGAGCGTTATAACGCTCAAAAGCAATAAGGCCCAATAACTTGACTCATTCCCTCTGTATTATATCCATTTTCTTCCGATCATAATCAATTCGACAAATTATTATCGACTGCAGCCGATACAAGGCCAGGTCATTATCTGTCTTCTATCCTCTTATCATTCCATTATCATTCCATTTCAATTTCCATCCACAAAACAGTCCTTCTAAACTCTCCAAACTAATTACGAGACATAATATAAGTCAATTCAATTTATAACCCCTCAAATCAATTACCATTTATGTAATTAAATGTATATTAGTATATTATAATGTTACACATTCCCATTGTGTCACATTCAGATAATGCAAAGAATCGGCTTGTAGTAAGGGTTCTAGGGTTTAGAGTAGAGTTGTATAACTGTATTTAGTTGTAATGTCCATGAGTCGTGGACTGTTGCTGTAGTCATATTCTCTTACTTTCAAGAACCATGCCAACTTTAGCATACCCTCCGGCTACCTTTACAAACATTATCTCCTTTTATTCGACAGTATTCGACACAGTACATCTACTTCGTTACAAAACCCAAGCTACGAGCCGATTACAGCCATTTCTTAAAATAAATATAAATAATTCTAAAATTAAATCCTAAATCACACTTTCACAAAATTGTCAATACTAAAATCAAACATTTTAAAAATTTCTAAAAATCAATCCAAAATTCACCCAAAATTCACCCAAAATCCCCCTTCGTACATTCATCGCAAAAACATAATCAACACAACAATTTCCAGCCCAATAAATCTATATTCCAAATCACAAAACTTCTCAAAAGTCAAATAAATTTACAAATAAATCTCATAAAATTATATAAAACTTTCCATAAATCTAAGCAAATCTCAATAAATATTTACAACACAAGTAACCTACAAATCCTACTCTCACAACATTTTTCTGGTACAAATAATTCTATAAATAATTATAATTACATCTCAAAATAATCATTCATGTTAAAATCAAAATTAAATTATCATAAATCCCATCGAACAAAAACATCTAATAAAAATTCATAATTATACATCCAAAATTAATCACAAATTACTAACCAATCTAATCCTACAAACAACCTTCAAACCATTGATTCTAACCAATTATAACACACTCTAACAATCCCTTATACTATAGACGGGGCGTATACTTTACAACTAACACCGAATCAATTATATCATATATGCGACCATGTAAAAATTAGTAAGAATATTTTTCTATGTAATCTTAGAGTTCAAAATAAAATACTAAAATAATATTTGCAATTCAATTATAAATATGTTACAATTATCACAGGTACAAATCTGTACAAAATTATTACCTAGAAAGGAGTAACCACAAATGAATAATATAAATCAATTTGCCAAATATGAATATCAACTAAAATCAATACCTAACAAATCAAAATCTAATAAAGCAACAATCAGTAATATTACCAATACACTGAATGACTTCAATCAAATCCTAAACAACATATTCTGTACATATTCATTCCCTAAAGGCAAAACTAAATGGAGAGAAATTAGCTCAACAATTCCTAACCAATTCAGACAAAACCCCATATCCCTAGAAATATATCATGTAGAATCTGGTCATGAAATTGATCAAGCTAGATTAGCAGTTAAGAATGAGATGGAAAAGTATATTGAGTGGTTGGTTGGGAATAGTTCGAATTGATTTTTATATTGTTGAATAAATTCTTTTACAAATATATAAATAATTTTGTTGACATGTTTATTTTAGTATGGTATACTTATTAACTGAGGGATAACTATGAAATAAATTAAATTAAGAAAGGAGAATAATTGTATTGATGATACAAATTAATATTATTACCAGTGGTTTTACATAAGTATAAAAATAAAATAATTAACAATACAAAAATAAAATAATAATTGATAGAGGAGTAAGATTGATGACAATAGGTGTATATGGAATCATAAACAAAATAAACAACACACATTATATTGGTGAAAGTCTAGATATAGAAAGACGTTGGGATGAACATATAGAGGAACTGAACAATAATTCTCATCATAGTTACAAACTGCAAAAAGCATGGAATACACATGGTAAAGAAAATTTTACATTTAAGATAATAGAAGAAATGCAAAATTTAGATAGTCCTTACAAAACAAAAATGCAATTAATATATGTAGAAGGAAAATATATAGATCAATATGATTCTATTGCTAATGGATATAATGTAGAAAATACAATTGAAGAAGTCCTGAGTGGTAGGAAAATAATAATTAGTAAAAATATTGATGCAAAATATTTACATAATCTAATTAGAAATAATGGTCTAGAAGCAAGTTTTCCAACAAATCCTAAAAAAGAAAAATTAAAAGCTAAATTAAACAATAGAACATTGAATTGTTTAGATACATATACTAAACTTAAACTGGATGGATATAAAATGAAATTTCCACAAGATAAAATATATGAACAATTATTCTTAAAAGATATATTTACAAAATCAAGTAATCGTGCATATTATGTCAAAGATGAATACATAAAACAAGGATACTTTGAGAATGGTACAAAGAAAAAGTATAAAGATGGTAGTATAAATTATGTAATATTATCAACAGAGAAAGGAAGGCAATTAATTATTGATACATTAGAATTAAAGAATAATAAAATAAAATAATTAGAGAAAAAATTTGATTTTGCGTTAGCAAATCTATAGAATTCTTTATAATCTTTTACTCTTTATTCTCTGTAACTCTTTATACTTATAGTACTCTTTATTCTGTGTAGTGTAGCTACGAAGATGCGTTTGCCTTCAGAGGATGCTCACACACTTTTACGTTCAGATTCTAAAAGTGCTCACACAGAAAAGCGTTTACTTTCTAAAATACTCTGAAAGCAAACGTAAAAGTGTGTGAGCATAAACTTAGAATTTGTACTTAAAATAAGGGGTACATTCTAGAATTTGAACGCAAAATTGTATACACATTACATAGCACTAGGAAAAGGTGGTTGATTTTGAAATGAAATTTGATAAAGAATATGCAACACAATGGAGTGTAGAGGTAGACTATTTATCTACTAAAGGAATTAAACCTGTATTTATAAAAAGAGATAGTCAAATAAGAACATATAAATTTACAAAGACAGAAGAATTATTCACGGCTTTGACGGAGTTCTATAATAGTCTAAAATAAAATAATAAATATGATTGAGGAGATTGATTAAATTATGAGTAGTATTACGCCAGAGGAATATTATGTTAAATTACCTAATGATTTTTATGATAATCTAAGTATTTCTAATGAAGAGATGACCATATTAATATTATTGTATAGAAATTACCAACAATATAAGAATCTTGGAATGTGTTCTATCCAAATAATATGTGACTTAATGAGAATTAATGTATCAAACAATAGAAAATTAATTACAACCATTAAAGATACTATTATAGAATTAATAAACAAAGGATACATAATAAAATTATATAATCTATATTGTAAAGATCATGATAATAAAGGCAATAAATTATCTATCAATTCTATAATTAAAGATAAGGATTCTGTATTTTATGCAGAACTGATTACTCCTCCAGAGACTAGTTATTTTAAAATATTTGATGAAGAAATTAATTACATATTTGAAGAATTAGCATCTAAAAATCTTAATAAGTTTAATATTATAAGATATTTTATCGCTTGTAGAAGAGTATCAGGCAATGATAGTAAATTTGGATATTTAACTCAAGGTAAATTAAAACAATTGGTAACAGATTCTAGAACTATTCAGAGATATAATAAGATATTGCAAGATGATTTACACCTAATTAGATATAACAATAGTTTCTTAACTCCTGATAAACATTATTGCACCACATATATAGGGCATTGGGATGATGAAGTAAATTTTAATTATCAATTGAAAGCAGAGGTTGAAGGTAAGGGTTTAATATATACTGATAAAACTCAATCTAATGAAAGAAGGAGTGTACAACAAAAGATAAATAATGTAGATAGTTTAACATTAGAAGAATTGGAGGAATTAATACGAAAGAAAAAGGAATTAGAATATAAACCTGTTGTTAAAAAGGAAGATGATAAGATTGATATTGTAGATAATCGCTCTGTAACAGATATCAAAGGTAAAGGACTTCAGAATAAGAAACAAAAACCATTGCCTCTGCCAAAAATATATAATAAAGATAATGAACCACCAGATATATTTGAAGATTTATTTGGTGATGAGGAAGAAAATGATTATTGGGATATAAGTAATCTTACAATTGAAGAACAGAAAGCACTGCAAGAAATAGAAGATTTAAACCATGATCAAATACCTTTAGATGTATTACAAATGATTGAGAATGAATTGAATGAAAGAAATGAGGATGAAGAATAAATGAAAAAAGCTTTAGATCAGAATAATAAAATGGTAGATATTATTGAGTCAACATCTAATAATACATATCATTGCCCAGTTTGTAAAAAAGAATTAATAAGAAATTTTGGTGCAGTCAAACAATTCTATAGTCATCAAAAAGATGTTGATGCTACAGACTGTGAGATTAAAATGAAACTCATAATAAAAGAAGATAAATCAATCTTCCAACAATCAGAATCTAATATTTTATCTACAGAATTCTATAACAAACAATTTGATGATGTAGAAGTTGAGATGTCTGATTATATGTCAGAAGAGGGGTATTGGTTGACTAAGGAGCAAAAGGATATTATCTTTAGTACAGAGGATAGGGTTAAGGTATCAGCTCTTACAGGGAGTAGTAAAAGTACGACTTTGTATTACTATAGTAAGGAACATCCCTTTAGTAAAATTCTATATTTGGTGTATAACAAATCAATGCAATTAGAGAGCGAAAAAATGTTCGCTAAACAAAAGCACGTAGAAATACGTACCATACATTCACTTGGATACTCCTTTTCAGGAAAATCCTATAGAGATAAACTCACATTTAATTATGGTGTAGTTGATATCATAAAAGACTTAAATCTCAATTGGGATAAGGATATGGAGTTGGCAGTTAAAATAAACGTGATGATGAAGGAATATTCACTATCGTCAGCAGAAACTTTTAATGAATTAGAAATATTTAAAGAAGATGATATGCGTGGAAAAATATTAGCATTAAGTGAGAGATTATGGGAATTGAAAAAGAAATATAAGAACAACATTAAGATTACACATGATGATTATTTGAAGATGTTCCATTTAAGTCGCACAGATTTATCTAATAAATATGATATTATTATGTTAGATGAGTGTTTACCATCATCTC
>Ga0209000_1001807_pt1 | contig 12900 bp, 15 predicted proteins | sample RifGroD2_FD_183998 | JGI IMG/M metagenome (GOLD analysis project Ga0209000, IMG submission 183998) | Groundwater microbial communities from Rifle, Colorado, USA - Groundwater D2 (SPAdes) (version 2) | ecosystem: Environmental > Aquatic > Deep subsurface > Groundwater | place: Rifle, Colorado...
TTCAAATGTATCCAAAATCGATGCAAAAACAATATATAGGAATGTTAAAAAACACTAGTAATAAATATATTCCTCACAACCCAATTGATAAACGTAATTCTTCATATATTTATTGGAAACAAACTAGTCCAGTTGATGGATTTTGGTGTTTTAAATTCAACCCTGAATTGGTAACCAATGTTCCTTTCTTTGCACCTCTTTTTTCAGAATTAGTAATTAGACCAATGATTAGAAAATTACAAACATCAAAATATATTATTGAAGCAAGTAAAGTTTTAATTGGTTTAATTGGATTCAATAAAGATACAAAAAGTGGGTCTGTAAAAGATGCCCTTCAATTATCTCCTGAAACAGCAGGTAAATTTGCATCTTTAGTCAGACAAGGTTTAGCGAAAGAAATTAATTTTGCTATTGCTCCTTTTGAGGATATTAAATCATTTGAGTTTAGTGGTTCTGCTACCAATATATTAGATCAATATAATAAAGTAGCAGTTGCTAGTAGCGGAAACAACTCTAGATTATTATACACCACTGATAGAACCAATGCAGAAGAAAGTCGTAATAGTTTATCTATTGACGAACAAGTAGTTACTTTTATGTATCCATATTTTGAAGATTTTATGAATTATTTTATAAATAAGAAAACTAAGAAATATAAATTTCAGATTCATTTCGAAGGTACACAAATGCCAGCAAGCAGAAAAGAAAGATTAGATAATGCAAATGCTTTAGCACAACTCGGTATGGTATTGCCACAGAGTTTTGCAGCAGCATTAGGCAAGAATCCCTTTGATTTTGAAAGAGAATTAGCAATGGCAAAGGCAAAAGGATTTGTAGATAGTCTAACCCCTATTGTGATGGCATCCCAGATGAGTGGTAAAGATAATGAAAACGGAAGGCCAACTTCCGAAAAATCAGGGAAAGAAATATCTGACAGTGCAGAGATAACTCGACAGAATGGTTCAAATATTGAAAAAGGAACTGGTAAAATATAATGATTGAACGTGAAAAGCGTTGGAAATTAAAATCAGATCCTCCATCTTCTCAAATCAAGGATATATTTAAAATTACTCAAACATATGCTAACTTTTCTCCTGATGTTCGTGTCCGTAAGATTACTAATTCTGAAAATCAAGATACATATTATCATACAGTTAAATATCAATTGAAAGATAATACTAGAGAAGAATTAGAGCATCGTATTAGTGAAGAAAGATATAATCGTATTTTTGAAGTAATTAATAAAAAACCAGTTGTAAAAGAACGTACATTAGTTAATTTAGATAATGGATTAATAGCAGAGATTGATAATTTTATTGACACTGGAGATAAGCTTGTTGAAGTAGAATTTCCTACAGAAGAATCTATGAATACTTTTATTATTCCAGATTGGTTTGGGAAAGAGCTAATTAAAAATAAATCTTTTAGTATTGAAATTTTTACAAAAATAAACAATATAAGTCCTTGTTTATGGGATTTAATTTAAGGTGGTGGTTTTATAAATGTATATCTTAAATCCTACTTCTATATCTAACACTTTCAAAACAAAATCAAAAATAGTTAAAGATTATTTGGTAAAAAATAATATTCCTTTATTGAGCAATCAAGAAGGTTTTTTTTATTTTAGTAAAACAAAAAAACTTCAAGAGGCATTAGATAATTTGCCAATACATTTGAGAGAGGAGGTGAAAAATGAATAAGTTATCATTTGCGATAAGTAAATTTGATTTAATGGAAGTATCAAATAGCGAACTTATGAAAGTTCGTTTATGGATAGTATCTGAAGGAGATAATCAACATGAAAAACCTATACCTTGGACAGCTATCGAAAATGCAAGACCAACTTTAATAGGAAAGCCAGTTGTAGCTATGTATAATCGCTATAGTCAGCAATTAATGGGGCATGAATTAGATGAAGTTCCAGTAGGCGTAATTTTATGTGATAATGATATCTTTTATGAAATAGATGAAGAAGGGAAAAGATGGCTTTGTGCCGATGGTATTATATGGTGTAGATATGCAAAAGATGTCGCTTTTGTTTTAGATAGAGATCAAATACAAAATCTTAGCATGGAGATTGTAATTATAGAGTCTGGTGAAAATAACTCAATTGAATCATTTTGTTTCAGTGGAATTACATTAATTGGAACTACACCTGCAATTCCTAATGCTAGAGCAGAAGTTTTATCGTTTTCTAAGGTCAAAGAAGAAATTGAGCATCTTATGTATGACTTTAAAATACCATCCATTGTCAAACAAAATGCCGAAAAAGGAATTTTTCTTAAACAAAACAATCCCAAAGGTGCTACTGCTGTAAATATAAGTATTGCAAATCAATTAATAAATAATGAATTTGTAAGTTTAGATTTGTTGCATAACATAATAAAGTTTTCAGCTAAGACAAAAACCGAAACTGCTCAATATCTTTTAGGAGGGTTTGAATCATTAGAATGGGCTGAAAACATAATTAATCCACAAATTGAAAAATTTGAAGAAGTAAAGAAGGAGGAGGAAGATATAGTGCCGACAGAAGAAATTGAAAAATTTGAAGAGATGGTAGCAGAACAGCAAGAAGAAATGGGAGCAGATGCTAACGTGGAAGCAGTAGCACAAGCAGAACTTGCTGATAAACAAGCCGAAACTGATAAAGTATTAGCAGAAGAAAGCAAAGAACAAATGGCTGAAGAGGTTGTACTTGAAGAAACTGAAGAAACTATGGCAGAAGAAGTTATTCTCAAAGAAGATGAAGATAATTTTCAAGCAAAATATACAGATATGTCTGAAAAGTATGAAGAAATGTACAATAAATATTCTGCACTAGAAGTACAAATGTCTGAAATAACTGCTAAAATGTCTACTTCTGAAGATCAAATGGCTATTTATATGTCAGAAAATGAGCAACTTAAAAAGTTTAAATCAGATATTGAAGAAAAAGAAATGTTGTCTGTAATTGAATATACACTTACAGAAGTTATGGAATCTATGCCAAAAGAGCAAATGGAAGAATTGCGTGAAGACGCTAAGAATTTCTCTTCAGAAAATCTCAACATTTGGGTAAATAAAGTAAAGGCAGAAGCATTTAGTTTTTCAAAATGGAAAACCAATAATGATGGAATTATGAAAGTTGGATTACCTTTTGCAAATGAAAATAATAAGACAGAATCTAAAAGTCTTTGGGACAAAATTTAATTTTAAGTAAAGGAGGTAAATAAATAATGGCAATTAGTGATCTAAATGTTACTCAAATTAACAAAATGAATAGAGCAGCACAAAATGCTCAATTAGGTACTCTTATTCAAGGATTTCAGGTAATGACTCCGAATAGTTTATCAGGAACAACATTAACAAAAGCACATTTTGCACCAATGGCATCAGCAACAACTGTAGGGGTTAATTACCATAAATTATTTGCAATTGGTGATATTACAGGAACAACTGCTTATGGTTTTGGTGATCCTGCAAAACCGACAACTGGAGTTATGGCATGTTTTGGTAGAACTTCTATTGCAACTGGTACACAAACTGACACAGGTGCAGATTTTAGGGTTATTAACAAACTCGTTAATACAGGTGCTAATACAATTCAAGGAGCCTATATTAAAGCAAAAAATTATGCAGATGCAACAGTAGGTGTAGTTAAGGGTTTATTTGTCGAAGTTATAAATGAGGGAACTGCAACAACAGTATTAGGTATTGAAATTGGTTCTGATGGAACAGTGCCTACTGCAGATGTTAAATTTAGTAATGGAGCATATCTTGTATCTTTAGCAACAGCCATTACGGTTAATTCAACAACTACAACTGCTCCTGCTGGATCTCTTGGATTTACTACACACGCAACTGGAGTAGGTAAATTGTTTATGTCTGATGGCTCAAAATGGCAATATGCAGTAGTAGCATAATAGGAGTGAATTTGGTTGGATATTGAATTGTTAAATGAACGTTTAAATTTACTTAATGCTCAATTGCAAGATACTCAACAAAAAATAGAACAAGCAATGGCAGATATGAATGCTATTGGTGGAGCAATTCAAGAAGTTAATTATTGGATAAACCAAATGGAAGTAATTTAATAATAAAAAATAAAAAATGGAGGTAATAAACAATGGCAAATACCGTATTAATACAAAATAGCGTACAAGCTACAAATGTTGATTCACTAAATAGAAGCGCAGTGTGTGCTGCTAATCTTGACAATGGGCATATTTTTTACTTGGCTACAAAATCTACTACCGCAGGTGAAGGTGAAGTGTGGACAGCAACTCAACCTGCTACTGGAAGTGGATTAAAAATCTCTCTCAAATTAGTAGGAACAACCTATATCTCTATTGCTGATGGAAGCATTGGAAATCAACGTACTCTTGCTTATCAATTTGAAGTTGCAGATAATTCGACTGGACTTTGGATGGCTTATTCTCCTGAAGTGGTTGTAACTATTTCTGGAACAAATAAGTTTAAGGGTATCGATCCTGATGTTAGAAATTTTGTAAATATTGCAGGAGATATGTTGTCTGCTTTCAAACCAATGGTTGGAGATATTCTTACAATGACTGCTCCTGGTATTACCGGAACAATTGGTTCTAATACTTTTGCAGTTGGTGCAGATGGTCAGTATGCTCTTGCTTGGGCTTCGAGCGCAAATTCTTAATCAATAAACAAATAATAAATATTAATACTACATAATATCAAAAATAATAAGGAGGATTTAACAATATGAAAATTCCAGCTAGTGTAATGACATTTTCACAAGGAAAAACAGAAGTTTATGAGGCTTTCAGAGATTATTTTAATCATTATCGTTCTATCAATGGAAATACGAAGGTTCAGTTTGACAATACAATCTCTTTTGATGAAAAAGGTGCAAAAATGCACAAGGCATTGTTAGGAGAAATTTCTCGCGTATCTGGTCTTGGAAATATGAGTGAGTTTAAACCAGAAGTATGGGCTTCTCATCCTACATTTAATTGGGCAACATTTTCTGTAATTTCTGCGATGATTGATATGATCTTACCTGAGACATTGATTGATTCAATGGGATTATACACAGATGTAATCACAGGAGAAATGGCATCTAGTTTTAGCTTTAGAGTAAAACCTCGTGATTTGTTTGTAATTTCTAAAGCAGGTAGAGGTAAGAGAACATCTGAAGTTCACAAACAATTTGATGGAATGGTTACTGCTATTCCCGAAGAGCATGATATTACAGTTCAAGTTAGTTTGTATCGTGTACTTGCAGGAGAAGAAAACCTTGCAGAATTTACCATGAAAGCAGTAAGATCCATCGAAACTCAAATGACTGTAGATGCTTATAATGCATTTAATACCGCTATGACAAATCTTGCTACTGGTGTTGCAGGAACTAAAGTAGTTGGATACAGTCAAGATGCTGCTGTAAATCTTGCACAAAAGATTACTACTTATAATATGGGAGCAAAAAGTATTTTTGTTGGCACACAGATTGCTCTTTCAAAAATTTTACCACAAGACACCAACTATCGTTACACCCTTGATTCTGATTATGTAAAATTGGGATATACAAGAACTATTTTTGGGTCAGATGCCCTAGTTATCCCACAAGTTGCAGATTTCAAAAATCCTTTCCAACTCTTGCTTGATGACACTAGAGTTTATGTATTATCGCCTTCTAGTCAAAAAATCATTAAATTGTGTCTAGAAGGAGCGACAACCAGTGTTACAAGTGGAGTATATGATAATGCTAACCTAACTCAATCTACTACTCTTAAAAAGAACTGGACAACAATTGTTGCTACAAATTCTTTAGCTGGACTTATCACACTACCTTAAATATTAGTAAAATAAATATAGAGATGCATTTCTAATTTTAATTGCATCTCTTCTTTATTTGATATTTGTTTAAAAATTTATTTACACGGAAGGAAGAAAATTAAATATGGCAGGAAGACCAAAGAAAGAAAATACTCCTCAAACCAAAGAAGTTACTATGGAAACAAAACAGAATCAAAAATCTTATGAAGATTTAGAGAGTGAATTAGATGAATTAAAAAATCTAGTAAAATCTCTAATTGCATCTAAAGAAGATAAAACAGCAACGACAAAAGAAGAAATTGAAGTTCCTATTTTTAAACCTCAACCAAAAGAAGAATATGGAGAAATTCATTCAAGCAAAAGAATAAAAGTTATTTCTCTTACTGATGGCATTTTGGTTTTAACAACAGCACAATATGGGCAAGGGAAACCTTATCAATTTGATAAATTTGGTGAGACAAAAAATATTATATATGCTGATTTAGCAGACATTCTTCATTATCAAAATCGTTTTGCAGAAATGGGATTATTCTACATTTGTGACGATAATGTAATTGCAAATCATGGTTTATATGATATATATCAAAATCTATTATCTAAAGAAATTATTGAAAAACTTTTAGATTATAATCGTAAAGAAATGGTTGAATTGTTTAATAATTCTACAGAGATGCAAAAAGAGCAGATTGTTTCAATTATTGCAAGAAAAATAGCTAATGGAGAAGATATTGATTTAAATAAAGTTGATGCCCTAAGTAGAATTTATACAAGGAGTATTGTCGAGATAGCTGAAGAATATAAGCAAATTCAGGTGGGATAAAGGGTGTGATTTAAATTGGAACTTCATTTGATGAGATAATAGACTTGGCAGTTCTTAGTTTTAGAGATTATAAATTAGATCAATTATATAATATTTCTATAGATGATTTTAAAGTATTGATGGGTGGGTATGTGGTTAAGTCTATACCTAAGTTTTATGAATGCAAACAGAATTTAGAGGATGTAGATTTAGTAACAAGCACTTTTACACCTACTTTAACATTATCTGAAAAAGTTATTCTAAGTGATTTAACTGTAATTGAATGGATGACTACTAAAATACTAGATGTAACACAGCTTCAGAATTTCTTGAGCGATACGGACTTTAAAATGTATTCAAATGCTAATAATTTAAAAGCAAAAATTGATGTTCAGAATATCTTAATTGAACGGATAAATCAAACAACGACAGTTTATAGTTTAAAAAATATTAATTGGGAATCTTGGAATAGTGGTAATTATGCCTAATTGCAGTAAAGGAGATGATGGATCATAACACTTAAATATTATAATGCTTATTTAACTATCGCTCCATCATCTCCAAAGGAAATATATTGGGATGATTTGCAAGCTATGGTAGATGATCAATTCGAAAACGCATCTAATATTTATACAATTCAGAAAATGAACAATTCTACTGGTATATACGAAAATGTGGTTGTAAGATTAAATACGCCATATGAATTAAAACTAGTAACATCCAGAACCGATGATTATAGAAAGGTTGTTTTTAAAGACAATAGTATAATCACATCAATAGGTGATTTGTATAATTTTAATGATTCATATTGGTTTTGTACTGATGGAGGGAAAATTGAAACACCAACAAATTCATGTCTTATTCAAAGATGTAACAATACATTCACCTTTTATCCAACACCAACCTCCCTCCCAATTCTCATTCCATGTATAATCACAGATAAACTATTCCTATCAGAAGATGAAAATAAAGTAATAACAACTGTAGATAATCAAGTATACATGATTGTTTCTTCAAATTCAACAACTCAACAAATAAAACCAAATAACATCTTCAAAATAGGATTACATTCATACGAGGTTATAACTTTGCCAGATGATATCACAAAACCCAATTTGCTCATATTTAAACTAAAATATAGCGAAGTATCACAACCAATCCCTATATTTACTTTAGAAATTCTAAATGGAGATTCAATACAAGTAAATGAAAATGACCCATTAACAATTAACGCTCAAGTAAAAATAGATGGGGTAATTGTTTCTATTATACCTAGTTTAGTGTTTAGTAGTAGCGATATTACAATTGCAACTATAAATTCTAGTACAGGCGTTGTAACAATTTTAGATGTTGGGGGTGTTGTATTTAGCTGTAAACTTGCAAATGACTTAACCATAATGGATGATATTAGTGTTGAAATTGTTAGTGAACAACAAAATAATTATACTGTAGAAATTAGTGGAAGCACATCAATAATCAAAACGTACACTAAAGAATTTTTAGCAATATTCAAAAATAATGGTTTACCTATAGTTAAAGAATCATTTTTCTGGTTAACAGGAATTGATAATTTACCAACTACATTAGCAACTATTACATCTCAAAATGCAATTAATAATACTTGTGAAATTAAAGGAAATAATTTAGGAAGTATAAAATTATGGTGTAAAAGTACAGATGAAGAAATTATTAGTCAGGATGGAATGGTTATTCAAGTAAAGAGTTTGTTTTAAGTAAAATTCTAAAGGGTTGTGATAAATTTGTCAATAAATAATGAATTAATTAAATTAGATGGGATTCAAAATCTATTATCAAATATAGGAAATAAAATAATTGAGAACAAAACACTAATGAAATGTTTGCAGTATGATTCAGCAGATGCTTTATCACAACCTGAAATTACAATAGAACAAATTATAGATATGGTTGGTAAAGGGTCTGATCCTGTAAATCAGCAAAAACTTTTCAAGATGCCATTTTATGATTCAGTTGTTTCTGATCCTCGTACAGAAATTAGATTCTTTATTCCTATATTTGAACCAAATAATATATATTTAACAAATGTAGATATTTGTTTTCAAATTGTAATTCATAATTCAAGATGGGATTTAGATGACAATTACATTAAACCTCTAGTCATGGTTAATGAAATATTAAAAGATTTTAATGGTCAAGATTTAGGTGGCATAGGTGTTTTACAATTGAAGTCATCAATTAAGGTTGCAAATTGGAATTCTAGTTTTTCTGGTTATTTCTTTTATTTAAGTACGAGGTCTGTGTAAAATATGGATATATCACAATATGAACAATGCTTTATATACGATAAACCAGTACCATATTTAACACAGAAATCTTTAATTAGAAAACAAGAAATTGAGAATGAATTTAATAAAATTGGATTAGAAGATTTAAATGAAAGTACAGAATTAATAATATCTAAACTTGTAAAAGAATATGAGAATCTGCCAATATTAATTTATCCTGTTAGAATGCAAGAATATCTAAATTTTCATATGATAGCAAATTGCTTATTAATAGAAAAGAATAAAATACCAGATCCTAAAGTAATCAGCATGAGTTATTTGGATTTTTTATTTTATTTAATTGAAAATGATCAAAATGGGAATGTTTATGCTCAAATGTTGACTGAAATTATTAGTCTAAGTTTGGGGATAGAAAAAGAAAATATCATGTACATAAAAGATGAAAATAATAAGATTAATCTCAAATTAAATATCAAATTTAGTTATTCAGAAAATGATAAAGAAAAAACTATATTAAAGGAAAACATTATTGATAAAACAGATTTTGATAAAATTAAAAATATAATTATTTATCAAAATATTCCAGATTATGATAATACCTATATAGATCCTAAAATGGAAAAAGCATTAAAAGAGGCACAAGAATTTGTAAATAAAAACAAAAAGAAAATGGCTTCTTTGGAAGATCAACTTATTTGTGTTTTAATAAGCACTTCTTTAAGTATGGATGATATTTATAATTTAACAATTAGAAAATTTTCTAAGATACTTCAAAGAGTTGATTATAAATTACATTATGAAATTTATAAAACTGCTTCTATGAGTGGTTTTGTAAAATTTGAACAAGGAATTGACCATTGGATGAGCGATTTATCAGTTGACGATAAATATGCTGATGTGAAGGTTGATTTTGAAGAGTTCAGAAATAAAGTAAACGGCAAAGGCAATGCTCAAAAATAATTTACATTATAAAGGAGGAGATATAACATGGCAAAGAAATTTCTCGTTGGAGTAGGTTCGGTTACTGCTTTCAATATTTCAACAGGAGACATTTTATTCCGCAGTCGCACAATTTTGGATGATTCAATTGATATTACAACCGCAAGTGAAGAAATTTCCGCTGGGCAAGGAAATGCGCTTCAGTATATTTATTATCATAGCGGTAGGTTTAGCGCGAAACTTACAGAAACACAATTCTCTCTAAATATGATTGGACAAAATGTTGGTTCTTCTATTCTTACTGGTAAAAATGTATGGACTGAAGAAAATGTTACATTGGGCGTAGACGGAGCAGGAACAGTAGTAGGAACTCCAATTTTAACACCAGATGTTAGTGGAGCAGATGTCTATGGATATGTTACAAATGCAGCAGGAACTACGACAAAAGTTACTTTTAGCACAAAAGATTTTACTTTGGTTGGTGGATTAGAAAACGATATCGTATGTGTTCAGTATTTCACTCTTGATTCTGCTGCTAGATATGTTACTGTAAATTCCAACTTCTTGCCTTCTGTTGTAAGATTGGTAATCGATACACAATTAGCAAGTTCTGATGAATCAAGTGCTGCAGGTTCTAGTATTATTGGAAAAGTACAAGTAGAGGTTCCAAGATTCCAGATAGCAGGAAGTCAATCTATTTCAATGACTGCATCTGGAGTTGCCCAAACACCATTAGAAGGGATGGCATTAAGTTTTGCTGGAACTGGAGGATGTAACGGTTCAGGTTATTATGCTACAATTGCTGAAGTGATTGATGCTAATAATTGGTATGATAATGTAGGATTTTTAGCCGTAGCAGATGATACTGTTGCTTTGTCTGCAGGAAGTCCAACTCTTACTTTAAAAGTATATGCTGTTCCTACTAATGGAGACTCTGCATTTGTCGCTCCTGTTGGTGATCTCACTTTTACTAGTGGAACTCCTGCAAATATTACAGCAGGTCTTCATACTGGACTTTTAACAAGAATTCAGGCTGGAGCTTCAATTATTAATGTGTCTATTACAAATAAAAATACCATAACTGCCCAAGTTACAGCAACAGCAAGCTAAAATATAATAACACAAAAGGAAAATATATTTACTCAATATTTTCCTTTTGTCAAATAACCATATAGGAGAGTAATTAATAGTGAGAAATTCTGATTTATGCCAAAAAGGAATTCTTTTTCAAAATAGTTTAGAAGCATTTTTTAAATGCTCCATAGACAATTTATCATGTGGGTTTGTGAGATTTTGCGTACAAGATAGACGCTTTAAAATGTTAAGCAGTTATGTAAGATGCAAAAATAATCAAGAGGTGGATATATGTCAAAAGTAATAAAAGAAGAAAGCATTGATAAAAATACAGAAAATGACAAAAAAGAAGAAATAATCGTATTTAAGCAAGAAATTAAAGAAGAAAATTGTAAAGTAATATGGATAAAACAAAATTCTTTTGCTGTTGATTTTAAAGGTTATGGCATTTCTTTTGATTTAGATATAGGTAAAAAAGTTAATGACTATATTAAAATTCAGTATGAATCTGAAATTGAAAAATCAGATTTTAAAGCATATCCAATTTATAAATAATTAATTATAAGAAACTATAATTAGAGATTGTAGTTTCTTATATAATAAAATTATAGGAAATGTACAATCCTATAATTATTCCAAAACCAACCCCCCCAATCCAAACATCAAAATAAGGAGAAGACAGACAAAATCAAATTGTCTTCTTCTCCTTATTTTTTACTAATTACCAACTAAAATAAAAAAGAAAGGAATGATAACTATGCCAGTAGGGAATCTCGCACACTCAGGATTTATCAGCTCAATCCATAAAGATAATTTAGTAGAATTTTATACGACAACAGCAAATAATCAAATCATAACATTTGCAGACACAAATGGGAATTTAAATCATCTCAACTCATTAACAATTGAAGCAGACGCAACAGATTTATTTATTCAGATTTTACCATCAGAATATTGTGTATGCATAGCTGCTGGAAACTCTACCACTATCGACTATTGTAATATTCAACAAATAAAAGTATTAGGAAACTTGGGTCAAAATTTAAAATGGTATGGATTATATTTCTAAAAGAAAGTAGAGGTGAGTTAACAATATGCCTATAAGTAGTAATAATAAGGGAAGTACGATTTCCAACAATCCTTCCGGGACTACATATATAAAAGGTGATGCTAATACAGATGGTGGCATTAGGATTATTGAGGAAAATGGTATTCCAGTAATTGAAAAACGTGAAAATGGTGTATGGAATGATTCTGATCTTCGTATAAGTGGTGATTCTCTTTATATTGGTCGCGATTTACGTATTTCTGCTGCAGGACATATTTTAATGGTAAGGTCTGTATCAGATGATTCTAAAACATTGGTAATTCATTCGCATTTTAATGATTCAGGCAGTATAGAACCAGAAGTGCCATTATTGGCAACAAAAGAACTTAGAACTATTACTCAATCCGACAATACTGATACTTTCTCTGGAACTTCATTTGGTTATACTGTAGCACCTACTGAAAATCAATTAATTTCTAAAGTATATTATCAAACTGGCTCAACACCTGCTGAAGATAATATAATTATTCGTTTTTATGTTGGAACTGATAATACAGGTGTTCTATATTTTCAAAAAACAATTCCATCTACTGAGTGGATTGCTGACAGCGAAATTCAAATTGATGTTCCAGGATTGCTTGGTTATGTACCAAGTAAAACAGTTTACGGAGAATTAACAAGTTCTTCTTCTTTTTCTATTAAAACAAATGAGTTAGGGACACAACCTTGGAGAGCTGTTGATAGGTGGGCTTTTACAAGAGAACGCATTGCCTACTCTTCTCCTTGGAATGTAAAAACATGGAATAAAGATGATTGGTGCATTGATGGTGGGAAGATTTATGTTTGTAATACTGATGGTTCCCAGAGTGGTTCATTTGAAGCAAATATTTTAAAATGGGATCTACTATCTGATCTTGTAGCAAAAGTTATTGATTATAAGGGTGGTATTACGGTTGCTGATTTTAATGCTTTAACTTCTGGGAATAAAG
>Ga0209000_1001808_pt1 | contig 12890 bp, 15 predicted proteins | sample RifGroD2_FD_183998 | JGI IMG/M metagenome (GOLD analysis project Ga0209000, IMG submission 183998) | Groundwater microbial communities from Rifle, Colorado, USA - Groundwater D2 (SPAdes) (version 2) | ecosystem: Environmental > Aquatic > Deep subsurface > Groundwater | place: Rifle, Colorado...
AGTATATTTTATAGGCGCAGGCCCAGGCGACCCTGAGTTAATAACGATTAAGGGATTCAAGGCTATCCAACGATCCGGGTATTGTATTTATGCCGGTTCTTTAGTAAACAAAGAATTACTTAATGCCCTTCCGTCCCACGCAAAGATATACGATTCTTCTGATATGCGTCTGGAAGAAATGGTGGTTGTTTTTAAAGAAGCATCTGGGCAAAATGCTGACGTTGCAAGGATACACTCAGGAGACCCATCAATTTACGGCGCAATGCAAGAGCAGATGCACGCATTGGACGAACTAGGAATTCCTTATGAGGTTATTCCCGGAGTCAGTTCCTTTGTTGGCGCCGCAGCGGTTTTAAAACAAGAGCTAACTCTTCCCGGAACCACACAAACCATCGTGATTACTCGCATGGAAGGGAAAACCCCCATCCCTGAGAAGGAACACCTTGACAAACTGGCAACCACTACTCCCACGATGTGTATTTTCCTGAGTATCGATAAAATCGATGAGGTTGTGAAAATACTCATTCCCCATTATGGTAAAGACTGCCCTGCGGCCGTGGTATATAAGGCAACCTGGCCTGACCAGAAGATTGTATGCAGCAAACTTCTTGATATTGCTGAAAAGGTTAAACAGGAATCGATTAAAAAATCAGCGCTCATCATTGTCGGATGGGTATTTGAAAAAGAGTTTAAAAGATCCGTATTATATACTCAGGATTGGGGAAGGAACTGAAAATCCCCAGTATAGTTATTTGTTCCTGATTACGAAAATGAGCTTTTAATATTCAGGAACTCTTTGCAGAACAATTTTGATAAAAAAATATTTATTAAAAAAATCCAGAAAATACTTGATTCAGAAAGTCAATTAAGGTATTCTAAGCCAAGAAATAGCATGTTTGGTATATCGTTCTCATATCACGTAAACCATTTTTTTGAAAGGAGGAGGTTAGATGAACAAGCAGGAATTGGTTGAAGTTGTAGCAAAAGAATGTGCGGTATCAAAGGCTTGCGGGGAAAAAGCGGTAAATGCCATTTTGGACGGTATAAAGAGTGGCGTTAAAAAGACTAAGGAAGTCCGCTTGATTGGATTTGGCACCTTTTCAGTAAGAGCCAGAAAAGCACGGAAGGGGCGGAATCCGCAGACGGGGGCTGTGATTAACATCAAGGCCAGCAAGACGGTAAAATTTACCGCGGGGCAAGATTTCAAAAACGCTGTAAACAAGTAAGCAGTTCGCATTTAATATATAACAAAAAAGCAGGCCTTAAAGCCTGCTTTTTTGTTTGTTTTCCATTTCTTTCAGTAACATTCACCCATTACGTTTCTTCCGAGGATGTCTCCACAGGTTCCAGCGTTTGTTGTCTGCGAGTAGCTCTACGTTCGTTTTCAGTAAGGAGTTTCTTCCTCAATCGAAAGGTTTTGGGCGTAATCTCTACCAATTCGTCATCCTCGATATACTCCAGGGCCATTTCAAGTGAAAATTCTCTGGGTGGAGGAAGTTTGATTCCCTTATCCGCAGTAGCACAGCGAATATTGGTTGCCTTTTTGGCCCTGATGACATTTACCGAAATATCGTTCTGTTCACAGTGTTCGCCAACTATCATCCCCTCGTACACACGATCTCCTGGTTTTACAAACATTATACCTCTGTCCAATAATCCATCCAGGGCATAAGCGGTTATCTCGCCTAATGCCATAGAAATCAATACACCCTGTATGCGATGGGCAATATCACCTTTGTAATGTTCATAGGCATAAAAATTATGATATATCACTGCCTCTCCACGTGTAGAACTCAATATGCGGTTTCTCAGTCCAATCAACCCACGGGAAGGTACTTTAAACTCAAAATGTGTAATATTTTTGTCGGTATCCATGCTGAGCATTTCTCCCTTCCGTGAACCTAACATGGAGATCACCTGACCTTCATATTCTTTGGGCACATCGATCACCACATACTCTATAGGTTCCGCTTTTTCGCCTTCCAATTCCTTAAAAATAACCTTGGGTTTGGAAACCTGTAGTTCGTATCCCTCCCTCCGCATATTTTCAATTAACACGGACAGATGTAAAAGCCCACGCCCGGAAACACGAATGGCATCAGGCGTTTCTGTGTCTTCCACTTTGAGGGCTACGTTTGATCGCAGTTCTCTGTAAAGTCTTTCTCTCAAATTTCGGCTGGTAACGTATTTACCATCCTGACCACAGAAAGGAGAATTATTAACTGAAAATATCATCGAAAGCGTAGGCTCATCAATACTGATTTTTGTCATTGCCTGTGGATTATCGATAGAGGCAATTGTATCGCTGATGTCAATGTTCTCAATCCCAGTTAATGCAACAATGTCTCCGGCCTTGGCTGATTTTACCGGCTCTTTTCCTAACCCTGTAAAAGTAAATAATTCAGTTATCCTATGCGTCGTATGATTGCCGTTTTTGTCGATTCTCGTAACTTGCTGGCCTGAGTTGATACTCCCCATAAATATTTTCCCTGTTCCAATTCGGCCAACATAATCATTATAATCCAGCGAGGTTATCTGCATCTGCAGTGGCGCGCCGGGATCACCGCTAGGTTTAGGAACGTAATGCAAAATTGCATCGAGTAGCGGCACAATATCTTTATTGTCATCTTCTACGGATAATTTTGCGTAACCTTCCCGACCACTCGCATAAATCACGGTAAAATCCAATTGCTCGTCGGTTGCATCGAGTTCAACAAAGAGATCAAACACTTCATTCAGTACTTCTACACAACGGGCATCTGGTCTATCAATTTTATTTATTACTACAAGTGGCCTCAAATTATAACCCAACGCCTTACGGAGTACAAACCTCGTCTGAGGCATTGTTCCTTCGGCAGCATCCACCAGCAATAACACGCCATCAGCCATCTTGAGAACGCGCTCTACTTCTCCTCCAAAATCAGCATGTCCTGGTGTGTCAATGATATTAATCTTTACACCTTTATAGTTGATAGCAGTATTCTTAGCAAGGATAGTAATTCCTCGTTCTCTTTCCAAATCGTTGGAGTCCATAATTCTTTCTACATTTTGGATCTGCTGGTTAGACCGAAACGTACCGCTCTGCTTGAGCATTTGATCTACAAGGGTAGTTTTGCCGTGGTCAACATGGGCAATAATTGCCACGTTACGGACGTCATCTCTTACTATTTGCGTCATATTACTCCTTAAACTAAATATCTTTCTCTTCGATATTCTATATTTTTCACGTGGTAAAATAAACTAAATAAAAAAGCCGCAACGAAAAATCGTAGCGGCTCTATATTACAACATATTCATATTAGTTAGTCATCAAGCCATACAACTACGTCAGACACAATTAGTAATATTTTACAAACAAATCCTTTGTTGTCAACAAAAATGATATTTACACTTTTATTTTCCCTGAGAAGGTAACGCTGCGGAGTTATAGACATTCTATGTCAAGCTCTTTTTTTATAAAAGAAAAAAAGAGCTTGACATAGAATGTCTACCTGCCTACCTCAGGACTTTTATGTACCATGACCTTTTGCCTTGCCTTGTATGTTAATAGCGGTTATTATAATATTACTGTGTAAAAACTTCTTTTCCCCATTCCCCGCTTTCTCGAGGACGAGTTTCATGAGGACAAGTTTTTGCAAGTTTTTTTACAACCCCCTTCACCCCCTTTTTTAAGGGGGATTTGGTTGCGGCTACGCCGCGCTAGGGAAAATCATGAAAATCGTCGCAGGTATCGATATAGGTTCCACTACCACCAAGGCCGTAATAATGCGTGGACACACAATCCTTGGCTCAAAAATATCTTCTACAGGCGCTAACTGCAAGAAGACCGTAAAACTATTGCTTGATGAAATGTTGGAAGACCTTGATCTGAAAGAGGACGAAATTCAATACACAGTAACTACGGGATACGGGCGCCGTATGGTACCCGCCGACGAAATTGTCACAGAAATAACAGCAAATGCCAGGGCCGCCAAATGGATCATGAACGGGAAGGTAAATGTAAGGACACTTATTAATATCGGTGGTCAGGACTGCAAGGTAATCGCCCTGGATAATAATGGTATGATGGTGGATTTTGCCATGAACGACAAATGTGCTGCCGGGACGGGACGTTTCATGGAGGTCATGAGCCGCGTCCTGGAGGTAGAACTGGATGAGTTAGGAAGATTATCGGAGAAGGCAGAAGATATACCGCAGATAAATAGCCTATGCACAGTCTTCGGTGAATCTGAAGTTATATCACTGTTGTCTCAGGGAAGACGAGTCGAGGATATTATTGCAGGAATACACAAATCCATTGCCAAGCGAGTAGTATCCATGGTCAAAAAAATCGGCGTTAAAGAAGCCATTTTCTTTGATGGAGGACCTGCCTTTAATCAGGGATTGAAAAAGGCATTGGAATGTGAATTGGGGGTAGATTTACACGTTCCGCCAGACCCACAGATTACCACAGCTCTGGGTGCAGCTATTATTGCCCATGAACATCTCACCAAAAAGCATTAAGTCAGTCTTTATGATGTTTCTTTGAATTTCTTTCCTCATATTTCACGATCGTATCTTCCTGTTCTGCCGTTTCTATTGAACCCGGTCTTTTTTTGCGCACCTCTGCAATAGCCAGACTTGCACGACAGCCCTTGTTTACAAGATAACAGGCCAGCATAGTGCCTGTCCTGCCTATTCCGGCGTCACAGTGAACGACAATTTTCTTCTTAGAAATTGTAAGGCTATTTACAAAAGATACAAACTCCGCGATTTGTTCTTGTGTAGGAGATGCAAGGTCAGGTACGGGGATATGTTTATACTCAAATCCAAATTCTTCTATTAAGGTTTTGTGAAGCGGCAATTCCGTTAATGATACAATTGCTTCAATCCCATTATCCTTAAGAAACTCAAGGTCTGCCACCATCGACATAGGTCTTGCCATACCGGCAATTTCACCTTGTATAAGCCAACTAAAATTTCTAGGCATTCTCATCACTCATAAAATGGCTAAGCATTTCTTGTAATAATTCCAAAGGTAAACCAACTGCATTTGAGTAGCTGCCATCTATTTTTTCGATAAATTTTCCACCTTCGCCCTGGATGGCATAAGCGCCTGCCTTATCCATTGGTTCGCCTGTTAGAATATATCTGTCAATTTCTTCGTCTTTTATATTTTTCATTTTAATATGTGTTCGTTCAATTCGCAACATTTTCTTTCTTGATGGCATCTCCATCACGCATACGCCAGAAATAACATCATGTTCCGAATCGCTCAGCATTGACAGTATTCTTTTGGCATCACTTACGTCTTTGGGTTTGCCCAAAATACTTTTTTTGTGCACAATAACCGTATCTGCACTGATAATTATGGCGTTACTCACTCTTCTGGCAACGTCGGTCGCTTTTAAGAAAGCGAGATTTTGAACTAACTCCATTGGCAAAACATCGCCAAGAATACATTCTTCTATGTCATGAGGAACAATGTCAAAATGATAACCCAGTGATTTTAATAATACAATTCTTCTTGGCGAATTTGAAGCAAGTATTAAACGCTTCTTCGGCATAACTCTCTGTGTGAATAAAAAAACCCTTCTACTACATCAATTCTTAGTAGAAGGGTTTTATATTTTAGTTCAACAAATGATTAAAATAAGATTTTAACTCCCACTATGCAGTAGTAACTTCTGGTTTAATTTCCTCGGCTTTCTGTGCCTCAACTGCACCTTCAACTAATTCAAAAATCACGCGAGATGCATTATCGTTAAGTCGCCTTCCCAGCATGCGTAATTTTCTATCCCTGCCTTCCATCTTGTATTCAAGTTCTGGTATTTTCCCAACACTGCTCCCGGACAGGACGCCTAATCTAGTTCCTGACAACTTTAATATCCTTGTGTACCCGCCGTTTCGATTCATATACCTTTGTGCAATACCGCCAGTTTCACGCCACTGCCCTTCTCCAAACAGCTTTTTTACCACCTCCGCGTTTCTCAAGCTTGAAAGGACCTGACGATAACAATGTACGTATCCAGGCTTATCAGTATCTTTTTTCATCAGCCCTTTTTTAGCCGTGGTAATTATTTTTTCAGCAAAAGACTTTGTTTCTTTTGCCTTTTCAAGCGTTGTGATAATTCTCCCGTACGAAAGAAGACTATTTGCAATGTTCTGCCTCAGCGCTTTTCTATGTGAGGCAGTCCTTGATAAATGTCTTCCCCTCATTCTGTGTCTCATGGAATTATCCTTTCCCTTTTTCTATTTGTTTAATCGGTATAGGCATTCCGAACATTAAATTAAGTTGTGATAATTTTTTCTTAACTTCTTTTAAAGTAGTTTTACCAAAGTTTTTAATCTCGAGAAGTTGTTCCTCTGTTTTCGCAATAAGATCGCCTACCGTTGCAATTTTTGCGGTTTCAAGGCAATTGGAAGCCCTTACTGACAAATCCAATTCCGTTATAGACATACTCAACTTTTTGTTAAGCTCTTCTTCTGATATCTCTGGCGCAGATTCAATTCCCATCCTCTTTTCAACCTGTTGCAATTCCCTGCCAATCTCAAAATATTGTACAAATGGATTTAAATGTTTTCGCAAAACTTTTGCTGATTCAACAAGGGCCATCTCTGCGGACACTACGCCATTTGTCCATATTTCCATGATGAGTCTATCATAATTTGTGCGTCTGCCAACGCGTGTTTCTTCAATAGCAAAACGAACGTTTCTTACAGGAGAAAATATAGAATCCACTGCTATTAATCCAATCTCCTGTTCCTCAGGTTCATTTTCTTCGGCAGTCACATACCCACGACCCTTTCGTACCTCCATCTCTACTTTAAAATTAACGCCCTCAGAAAGTGTTGCAATATGTAAATTCTCATTCAGAATTTCTACGTTATCATCCGTTACAATATCTTTTGCTTTTACTTCACCCTTTTTGTTCGCTTCAATTTTTATCACCTTAGGCTGGTCGGTGTGTAGTTTCACAACAAGGTTTTTGATATTTAATATGATATCTGTTACATCTTCGACTATACCAGGTATATGGGTAAATTCGTGACTTGTCCGGTCAATCTTAACAGATACAACTGCACTTCCTTCTAACGAAGAAAGTAGAATCCTACGTAAACTATTCCCCACAGAATGACCAAATCCACGCTCAAAAGGAGCAGCTATAAACTTTCCATATGTATCGGTCAAAGTCTCATGTTCCACATCCACACGGACGGGAAGTTCAAGACCTCTCCACCTTATTCGCATATTTTTCCCCCTAATCCAGTAATAAGGGATTTCAAAATAAAATAAATTGTTCTATTGTGAACAATACTATATTTAAGAAAAACAAAACTCTGCGAGGCTATATAAAATATATCAGTTGACTTTACAGTTGCGGAATGAATTGAACCAATCAAATTCCTTTATTTAGAACACAATTCGACAATCAGATGTTCTTGAACAGGAACTGAAATATCTTCCCTTATAGGCAGTTGCGTTACTACCACCTCCGGTACATCCGCTCTAAATTCTACCCATGCAGGAATGTTGCGGCCTTTTAATAATTCTATATTCGCTTTTACCATGTTTAGGTTTGTTTCAGTACCCTTTGGCTTTATAACGTCTCCAACTTTTACAAGGTAAGAAGCAATATCTACCTTTTTATTGTTAACCGTTATGTGGCCATGACGAATTAACTGTCTGGCGCTTTTTCTCGATGCAGCAAAAGAGACTAAACATAACACATTATCCAGCCTTCTCTCTAACATAACCAAGAGATTCTCTCCCGTATTTCCCTTTTGCCGTTCTGCCTTTCTAAAATAATTTCGGAATTGCCTTTCTAATATTCCATAAAAACGTTTCATTTTTTGCTTTTCCCGAAATTGGATTCCATATTTTGATAACTTGCCTCTACCCCATGTAAACTGACCAGGAGGATACTTCCGCTTTGTAATTGCACACTTAACCGTATCGCATCTAATTCCTTTAAGAAATAATTTTCCACCCTCTCTCCTGCATAATCTACACTGGGGACCAACGTATCTAGCCATTTTTTCCCTTTCTCAAACCTCTTTTTAAAACCTATTATACTCTGCGTTTTTTCCTTGGACGACATCCATTATGGGGAAGCGGTGTTACATCTTCAATTGCCTTCACACTCAAACCTGCTGCCTGAAGCGCTGTGATGGCTGATTCCCGACCTGGGCCAGGGCCTTTGACTCTAATTTCAATTTCTTGCACCCCATACCTTTGTGCTTTATCAGCTGCACTCGCCGCCGCCTTTTGAGCAGCAAACGGAGTACTCTTGCGTGACCCTTTAAAACCTACTGTACCAGCGCTTGCCCAACATATCGTCTCGCCATTAATGTCAGAAATTGTCACATATGTATTATTAAATGTAGCCTTGATATTCGCAATCGCTCGTGAAACATTACGCCTTATTTTTTTCTTACCTATACTTGACATGATTATTTTTTATCCTCAAACTAAATAATTCCATAATTAATTAACGGGACTAAGTAAATTATCCTGTCCTAATTCTTGTTCGTTAAAATAATTGTTTAACACAAATTCAGTATTAAACATTTCATCCAGTTTTTTATATTTATCCAAATTATATCGTTTGTTTCCCTTTTTTCTTCGAGCTATTATCATCAAATTTTTTGGGGTAAATTTAGGGGACGTTATCTCAGTCAGTTTTACATGATAACCAGCGCCCGTAAGAAATTGTGCCCTTAATGCTTCCGTTAATATATCGGCAAAACGATACCTTAAAAGTCCAAAGTCAGTTAAGTCAACAAGAGGATGCCCCCTCTTTATGCGGCCCCTGACTTGCCCTTCACAACAGGGGACTACCACGATATATTTTGCCCCCAATTTGATCCCTTTGGCAATCGCCTCATCCGTTGCAATATCACACGCATGTAGTGCAATCAGAATGTCTACAGGCTTTTCAGGCTGAACGTCAATTATCCTGCCGTTAATAAAATGCATATTTCGAAAGCCTAGACTGTTTCTAATTCTATCACATTTTTCTATCAGTATTCTATTAGTATCAACACCATAAAAATAAGTATTTACAGCAAACTGCTTTTTCAGGATAATATTCAGCGCAAATGATAAATATGATTTACCACACGAACAATCGAGAAATACAATTTCTTTATCCTGCGGATACGTTTCAATAATTCGTACAACCTGCTCACAAAACCCTATTACTTCGTTATACTTTTTTATCTCTCGCTCATCGCCTGCTTGCTCAATATCTAATTCAATTATCTTTAACAATTCCTTACTGGTTCTTAATAGTTCTCCGATTGTTTCTTTGATTTCCATAAATAGTTCTTACGTTTAACACTGTTTCAATCGAGAGGACAACCTAAGCGTCATACTAGCCCAATTCTTTTACACTCTTCTTGCCGGCCACCGTCTTCTTGCGACCTTTTCTTGTGCGTGCATTTGTTTTTGTTCTCTGTCCCCTTACTGGTAAACCTACCTTATGTCGTATTCCACGATAACAATTGATACTTTTCACACGTACAATATTCTGCATTTCCTGTCGACGCAACTGCCCCTCAGTAGAAAAATTCTTTTCTATATATGCACCCAACTTACTCAACTGATCTTCATGAAGATCCTTCGCACGTATGTTCTCATCGATATTCACAGCTTTCAGTATTTTCTGTGACAAAGCCTTGCCAATCCCATATATGTATGTGAGTGCAATAACAATCCTTTTATCTGCGGGAATGTCTATTCCTGCAATTCTCGCCATTAATCAATTCCTTTCTAAATTATTTTCTAAATCAGCCTGTTATTTACCCTTGCCTCTGTTTATGGCGCGGATTAGAACAGATTACACGAACTACATTTTTCCTTCTAACTATTTTGCAGTTTTCACAAATCCGTTTCACAGAAGATCGAACCTTCATCGTTTAACACCCTAAAAACTTATTAGTCGATTTTAGAATCGACACTAAATTTGTCTATAAATAATTCTGCCTTTATCGAGGTCATAAGGAGACATTTCAATCGTCACCTTGTCTCCTGGCAATATTTTAATAAAATGCATCCGCATCTTCCCTGAAACATGTGCGAGTACTTTATGACCATTCTGTAATTCTACCCAAAACATCGCATTGGGAAGCGCTTCTTTTACAGTTGCTTCTACTCTTATGGGTTCTTCTTTGGGCATATTTAAATAGGCATGCCTGTTTCAGAAATTATTTTCATTGCGTTAGAATGTCTGCACCATTCTCGGTAACCACAATTGTATGTTCAAAATGCGTGGACAATTTTCTGTCTTTCGTTACCACCGTCCATTTATTGTTTAAGACCTCAGTATCATACTTACCCATACATATCATTGGTTCAATGGCAATGGTAACGCCAGTCATTAAAATTTCATCTGCTTCTAACAATGGTTTGCTCACAAAATTGGGCACCTGTGGATCTTCATGCATACACCTCCCAATCCCGTGACCAGTGTAATTTCTAATAACAGAATAACCATTTTTTTCAACATATTCTTGTATTGTCTTTGATATCAAAGATACCTTTTTATTTGATTTTATAACGTTAATTGCCATGTAAAGTGACTTTTCGCACACCTCTATAAGTCTTTTGGCCTCTTGTGTAACTTCTCCTATAGGTATCGTTAATGCAGCATCGGCAACGTATTTACGATAACCAACTCCAACATCGATGCTGAGTATATCTCCCACCCTTAATTTTCTCGGTCCGGGAATACCATGCACAACTTCTTCATTTATCGACGTACATATACTTTTTGGGAACCCCCTGTATCCTTTAAAAATCGGTATCCCACCCTGACTTATTATATACTTTTCAAGTTCATTATTCAGATAATCTGTCGTTACATCTTTTCCTGCAATCTCTTTGGCTAATCTCAGTGCGTTCGCTACGATCTTTCCCGCAGCCCTCATTATTTCAATCTCGCGGAGGGATTTACAAACTATCAACTCAGTTTACCCCACGACCGATCAAGGACTTTTTTTGCAATGTATTATCAATAGTATCCGATATTTTTTTAGTAATCATTTCTACCCGCCTATCATCACTTGAAATTTCTCTCAAAATACCACTCTTTTCATAATAATCAATCAAGCCCTCGGTCTGTTCATGATAAACCCTTAATCTTTCCAGTATTGTTTCAGGTTTATCATCCGCACGTTGATTTAATTTACCACCACATTTATCGCAAAGTCCATCTTTTGAAGATGGAACATAAATCTTATGATAGTTTGCGCCGCAAGCGCCGCAAATCAACCTGCCTGACAATCTTTGAACCACACTTTCCTTGGATACTGAAAAATAAAACACTATATCCAATGTATTTCCGAGATTTCTCAGCATCTCGTCTAACACTTTTGCCTGGGAAAGCGTCCTCGGGAAACCATCTAAAACAAAACCTGCCTTGCAATCATTTTTTAATATGCGATCTTCGATGATATCGACAACTATTTGGTCAGGAACCAAAAGGCCCTTTTCTATGTAATGCCGCGCCTTTATCCCTGTCTCTGTGCCATCTTCAACTGCTTCTCTTAGTAAATTTCCAGAAGATATATGAGGAATATTTTTCCCCTTACTAATAGCTTCTGCCTGGGTTCCCTTGCCAGCGCCTGGAGGTCCAAGAAACACAATCATCATCCCATTCTTCCTCTTATACGTGTTCCACCGCTTAAAAACCCGCTATACTGTCTCATAATCATATGGGACTCAATTCTCTGGACCATATCAAGCGCCACACCAACAATAATAAGCAAGCCTGTTCCACCGTAGAAACTCGCTATTGCGCGATTAAGTTCAAAACCACCTGCCACCAGCATCGGTAAAATAGCTATCAATGCCAAAAACGCAGCACCAGCCAATGTAATCTTACCCATGATACTTTCTAAATATTCTGCCGTCCTCTGGCCTGGTCTGATTCCCGGAATAAAACTTCCATAGTCCTTCATATTATTTGACATTTCTTTCGGATTAAATTGTATTGCCGTCCAAAAATAACAGAAAAACGTTATGAGAAGTATATAAAGCATAACATAAATCACACCGCCTTGCAAAACTTCTGACAAACGAGAAGTAATCCAATATCCAAAGCTTCCAGGTTCAAAACGCACCTGAATGCCTTGCATAATAGCAGCAGGGAATATTAACAAAGATTGCGCAAAAATTATGGGCATTACGCCTGCCTGATTCACTCGAAGCGGCAAGAAATGCCTTTGTCCGCCGTATACCTTTCTTCCACGAGTATGCTTTGCCTGCTGGACAGGTATCCGCCTTTGACCCTGGGTAATATATACAACCCCACCGACAATTGCAAGAAACATACCTAGCAGAACGATTAATTTCACAATACCGATCTGATGTTCAGCAGGAGTAACAGAAAAGGTAAAGTTCTGCATTACCTGAGAGAATGCCCAAGGTAAACGATCAATAATACCGACCATAATTACTATTGATATCCCGCTGCCGATACCATGTTCTTCAATTTGTTCTCCGATCCACATCAGGGTCATAGTTCCGGTTGTTAAGAGAAGCGCTGCCATCATCTGGAACCCAATACCCTGTAAATAGACCGGGATGACGGGAACACCATTAAATTCAACCGTATAAAGCGTACGCGTCATGACAAACGCCTGAAACAGGCATAACCCTACCGTTGCAAGCCTCGTATATTGATTAATCTTTTTCCTTCCTACATCGCCTTCTTTCTGTAATTTTTCAAGATAAGGCACTACACCTACGAGCAACTGGAAAATGATAGACGCGCTAATATAAGGCATAACCCCTAAGCCAAAAATTGCACCAGAAGACATAGCGCCGCCAGCAAACATATCAACCAATCCTAATAACTGTCCAACGCCAGTTTGCGTGAATTGATGGAAGTATGATTTTAATACTG
>Ga0209000_1001812_pt1 | contig 12874 bp, 13 predicted proteins | sample RifGroD2_FD_183998 | JGI IMG/M metagenome (GOLD analysis project Ga0209000, IMG submission 183998) | Groundwater microbial communities from Rifle, Colorado, USA - Groundwater D2 (SPAdes) (version 2) | ecosystem: Environmental > Aquatic > Deep subsurface > Groundwater | place: Rifle, Colorado...
GCTAAGTCTGGACGGGATAAACGCTGAAGGCATCTAAGCGTGAAGCCTCCTTCAAGACGAGATTTCCATGAGACCCCTTAGAGACTATGAGGTAGATAGGTTAGAGGTGTAAGCATAGCAATATGTTTAGCTGACTAATACTAATAGGTCGAAGGTTTGACCAATATATACAAACTTCTCTCTTACACTATTTAGTTGATTGATTCTTATAAAATAAGATCATTAATTCCTACAGAAATTTGCTAGCCAAGTTTCTTTTTTTGCACTCTATTTACAAAACAAGGTCGAATATTTACTACTTTTTAGTTATAATTATAGACAAAATGTATTTAATAGTATATAATTAGTAACGTTAGTGGAATCTTTATATTAGTGATTGAATTCAAAAAGTTGCCTATAAGATTCTATATCATTACTACAATGCTATACACTTATTTTATTTAGATAAAATGAAATAAATTCTGAAAAGCATAGCCGTATTGTATAATGTTGGAAACAAGAGAGAACCTAGAAATAGAAAGTGTAATAGACAGGAGAAGATAATTTTATGGATACATTTGTAGATGTAATTTTTAAGTTGGATGAATACTTGAGCATGATTGCACATGATTATGGAGTATATGCGTATATTATAATATTTCTTACAATTTTTTGTGAAACTGGTCTTGTAATAACACCGTTTTTACCTGGAGATTCTCTTGTTTTTTTAACTGGAGTTTTGGCAGCGAAAGGCGACTTGAACTTGTGGGTAATTTTCTTTATGATACCGACAGCAGCTGTAATTGGAGATAATGTAAATTATAGAATCGGATATTTGTTAAGACATAAAATAGCTAGAAATGAGAAAATATCGTTTATAAAGAAAGAACATTTAGAAAAGACAAATAAGTTTTTTGAAAAACATGGGGGAAAGACTATAATTATTGCTAGATTTGTACCAGTAGTTCGCACATTTACACCATTCGTATCAGGAGTAGCAGAGATGCCATATGTGAGATTTTTACTTTATAGCATTGCTGGTGCTTTTATATGGGTTGCAACATTCCTATTTGCGGGTTTCTTTTTAGGAGAAGTTCCTTACTTTATTGAGTATTTTAGTTTTATAATAATAGGTATAATAATATTTTCTTTTGCGCCAATAATAGTAATAGTTTTAAAAAAGATATTTAAAAAGTAAGATATAAATTGATTTATTAAAGAAAGTGCTACAAGTAGGAGGAAAAACATGATAAGCGAGAGAATTTGCAAAGCAGTAAATAAGATATTTCCGATGCCAGTACATCCTTTTAATTTAAGTAACGATGGAAAGATGACTTATGCCGAATGGCAATACTTAAAAGGGCAAGATACTATAAAGTTTTATTTAAATTATTCGACAGTAGATGAAATGTTTAAAGATAAAGTTGTTTTGGATATTGGATGCGGAGCTGCGGGGAAGACTATTTATTATGCAAAAAAAGGAGTTAAAAAAATATACGGATTAGAAATACTTGAAAAGTACAAAGAAGAGGCGGAAACACTAGCAGTAATAAAAGGTGTTGGGGACAAATTTCAATTTATAGCAAAAGATGCAAGTAAGATGGATTTTGAAGATAACTATTTTGATACAATAATAATGAATGATGCAATGGAGCATGTTGATAATCCAGAAGAAGTGCTTGTAGAATGTATAAGGGTATTAAAGCCTGCGGGAAAGCTATATATAAATTTCCCACCATATAATCACCCGTATGGAGCACATTTAAGCGATGCAATATCAATTCCTTGGGTTCATGTGATGTTTGGAGATAAGACATTGATAAATGTATACAAAGATGCAGTAAAAGATTTGCCAGACGGGAAAGAAAGAATAGAATTTAGAATTAGTAAAGACGAAAATGGTAAAGAGTACTTTTCGTATATAAATAAAATGACAATTAAAAGATTTCTAAGAATATTAAAAACAGTGAATCATAGATTAGAATATTATAAAGAAATTCCGCTTAGAAGTATAGTTGGGTTATTAGCTAAAGCACCAGTTATCAACGAATTTTTTGTAAAAATGGTAGTAGTAGTAATAACTAAATGAGACTGTTATTATTTACATTTGAGTAAGAAAACTTAGTTATTTATAAAATTGAAAATTACTTATTGGTTTAACATGAATATCATTATGAGAATGCATAAATTTTAGTAAACTTAAAATTCATGCATTCATTATGATTATCAGAAGAGCAGGTTCAAAAACCTTATTAAACTTATTTTTAAATGTAGACTATAATAGTTTAATGTTTGTTGTTTTTAGGGATGATGTCTTAAATATAATAGTGGATAATAAGAAATAACAATGAAAAATAAACTTTTTTGCGTAAAGTATTTACAAATCTATAAAATTGTGGTATACTTGCAAAGTCGGTTGCTGTTTATGGTCCATTGGTCAAGCGGTCAAGACATCGCCCTTTCACGGCGGTAACAGGGGTTCGATTCCCCTATGGACTATTTTTATTTGGAGGGATTCCCGAGCGGCCAAAGGGGGCAGACTGTAAATCTGTTGTCAGTGACTTCGAAGGTCCGAATCCTTCTCCCTCCAGAGAAAAACAATTAAAAATGGAAAGTTAAAAAACAATAAATACAACTTTCAATTCTTAACTTTACACTTTCAACTTATTTAAGCCCAGATAGCTCAGTCGGTATAAGCAGAGAACCAAAATATGTAGTTTGTATTTTGAGTGAATCGCTTAGTCCGTAGAATATCTAAAATGAATGAAACAATAACAAATTATAAGTAAAAAAAAGTGTGCCCAGATAGCTCAGTCGGTATAAGCAGAGAACCAAAATATGTAGTTTGTATTTTGAGTGAATCGCTTAGTCCGTAGAATATCTAAAATGAATGAAACAATAACAAATTATAAGTAAAAAAAAGTGTGCCCAGATAGCTCAGTCGGTAGAGCAAAGGACTGAAAATCCTTGTGTCGCTGGTTCGATTCCAGCTCTGGGCAGAGTATGGGTCATTAGCTCAGTTGGTAGAGCACTAGACTTTTAATCTAGTTGTCCCGGGTTCGACCCCCGGATGGCTCATAATTTAAAAAGGTTAAATTTATTTTCAGATAAATTTAACCTTTTTTTCATTTAACCATTTACAAATTAAGGGATATATGGTATTATTATAATACTAGATATTTTGACTCTATGCTAATCAAAATGAAAGAGGTTATGTATATGATAAGTGGAGATTCTATTAAAAGGGTTAGAGAAGGGTTACAAGATCATGTAGGAAGCAAGGTTGTCGTGAAGTGTAATAGGGGAAAAAGACGCACGACAGTGAATCAAGGAGTTTTAGAAAGTACGCACTCAAACGTTTTTGTTGTAAGATATAACAATCAACTAGATGAGACCTATCATAGGACATCATATAGTTATACGGATTTACTTACTAAGTCAGTCGAGTTTTCGATTCTTAGAGATAGTTTTTAAAAAATTTTAATATTGAGAATAATTTGATACCTCTCTGTAATATACATTAATAAACATGTATTATAGGAGGTATTTTTATGTTAAATATAGAAAAAGAAAAAGTAAAATTAAAGGTATTACCAGAAGAAAATGTAACACAAATTGTATTCGAAGAAGATATTATCGTACCTGACGTAAAAGCGGACATAGGCAATATAATCCAAGTTGATAGTCAAGTACATATAAAGAGTTTCTCGTTTAACTTAAATAAATTAAATTACGATGGTTGCATTGAGTACAATATTTTATATGTAAGCGATGAACAAGAGAAAACTATAAATAGTATAATTGGAGAAATAAAAATTAATGACACATTAAATATGGAAAATATAAGACATGAGGATTTAACTATAGAGGCAGAAATAGAGTATTTTAAGCATTTGGTTATTAACAGTAGGAAGTTAAATTTAAAGGTTGTTATAAACATGAAAATAAAATCAGAGAAAAACATTGAAAAGGACATAATTACATCTGAAAATGATTTTGAGTATCAAACTTTATATGAAGATATTGATTTTGATGTAAAAAGCGATAGTAAAAGCGAAAAAGTATTTATAAAAGAAACGATTGAGCTTCCTTTGAATAAACCAAATGTCAAGGATATACTTAAATGTAGTATGTCCTTGAAAAACATTGATTTCAAGCCAATTGATGAGAAAGTTGTATTAAAAGGAAATCTAAGTATATTAGTGGTATATAATAATTACGAGAATTCTGTAGAGCTAATAGAATATGATATTGATATTAGTCAAACAATAGACAATGTAAATTGTGATGAAAGCATGATCGTTGATGGAAAAATGGATATTCAAGACAAATATATAGAAGTTAGTTCTGACGAAAATGGAGATGAAAGGATTATCTCTATTGAAATGGTTGCTGAAGCAAAGTTTGAGATAATAGCTGAGGAAAAAAAGACAGTCCTCAAAGATATATATGGGATAACAAAAAAAATAAAACCTCAAAAAGAAATTTATAATTATGACAAAATCGTATTTAAAAACAAAAATAAGTCTACAATAAAAGATACATTTAGCATTGATAAAAGTGATGTAATACTGCAAGTGTATAGTATAGATGGCAAGATAAAGACAGATAATATTACAGTAAAGAAAGATGCAATTGTTTTAGAAGGACATATTGACTGCAAAATATTATATATAGTGGCTGATGACAATATTCCAATAAAATCAAGCTCTCAAATTTTATATTTTGTACAAACGATAGATGCAAATGGTGCAGATGAGAACATGAAGGTGAAACTAGATGCTAACATAGAGCATATAGCATTTAATATGATATCTAAAAATGAGTTAGAAGTTAAGGCAATATTGTATTTTGATGCTATAGTCGCTGAAAAGAAGAGCCAAGAGTTTATAGTTGATATAGTAGAAAGTGATGATATTGATTATATGATATACCCAAGTATGATAATTTATTTTGTAAAAACAGGTGACACTTTATGGAATGTTTCAAAAAGATATAATACAACAAGCAAACAAATTGCGGAGTTAAATGACATTGATAATGCTAATCTTATTTATCCAGGACAAAAGTTAATAATTTTAAAAAATACAAATATTGCATAAAAATCAAATAATATAGAAAGCTCTCATTTTTTACATCTAATATATTTGAAAATCCATCACATACTATTAGTGATGGAGGTGATATAAATGTCACAAAACAATAATTCAGGTAGCTCTAATAGAGTACTAAAAAAAGAAGCAAAAGCAGCTCTTGACCAATTTAAATTTGAAATAGCTAATGAAATAGGTGTAAACTTAAAGCAAGGATATAATGGAGACTTAACAACAAAAGAAGCTGGTTCAGTAGGTGGATATATGGTTAAGAAAATGATAGCACAACAAGAAGAACAAATGGCTTCAGGAAACTTCCCTAAAGCTAATATCTCTACACCAACAAACTCTAGTTTATAAATAGAATATTAAAATAAAAAAGGAACTTTTTATAAAGCTTCCTTTTTTTTGTAGAATCTATAGTTGTTATATGTTTGACCAGATACAATATAAATAATTGGATTGATCATAATACATGCAACAGTTGTAGACAATGATATAATTGTTGCGATAGTAGGATTGCAGTAAAATATGGCTATTAAGTATAAGAATGTTAAGGCGGTTATTGATTTGAATTTTAAACTCTTTCGTTTTTGGGGATTAACGATAGGTTTCTTTTCAGTATCAGCTGGAGCAAACAGTATAATTGCAGTTATATTTATTATAAAAAGTACGCTTATTTGAAAATGGTTTAACAATATTAAAGGGGAATAATATGTTAAACCTATGAATATTATGGTAGTTAATAATAAGCAAGTAGTACCATGTCGAGCGTGCATACCAAAAGCAAAAAGCCTTATAAATCCGTACGACAACATAAATAAAAAGGTTTGAAGTAATATGCCTAGAAGGTAAGCAAGGAAAAAAACAATAACCAGTTTATAACTGTTTAATATTAAAATATCAATGCCATATTTTACTTTTTGCAATTCTTCTTCGGATAAACTACAGTAGGTGCCTATAAAATCTGTAGTTTTTACGCTTATTTTTTCGACTAGTTTTATAAAAATTCCTCCTTCTAAAACATATTATAAAAAAATTATATAATAAAAAATGCTCATTGTCTACAAAGATTGAATTAAGTGTATTGTTTTGAGAGTGAATGGTATAAAATTTTTTTATATTACCGTTAATTACGAAAGTAATGCAGTTCACTACAACGTTGACATTTAATATTTGATATGTATAATATAAATATGAATATCAATAAATCATAAGGGGGGATATGTGAAATGAAATTCAAATTAATGATAGCAACACTTTTAGCTAGTTTAGCAACAATTATAGCTGTAACATCAACGGGAGCATGTTGGACTGCAAGTTTTGAAGAGCCTTCATGCCCAGATTGCTTAATTGATTAATAGCTAAATTGAAATAAAAACAAGATAGAAGTTTTAAGAAAGAGCTTCTATCTTGTTTTTATTTGAAGCTCTTGTATAAAAGAGTTTGATTCTATTAATGTATTTAATATGACATTATTATAAGAATTTAATATATTTTTTACACTATATAATCCTATTCCTCTGTTATCACCGATTTTTGTAGAAAAATCTTTTTTGAATATTTTATTTATTTCTGGTTTATCTTTAAAAGAGTTTGCTATTATAATACTAAAAATACTATCTTGTTTATCTATTAGGACTTCAATACGTCTACTAGATACAGGTGATTTTTCAGATTCTTCTATAGCATTATCTAAAAACACTCCTAATACTTCACATAAATCAGAAATATTCATATCTATATTTATAATATCTTCGGTGTATTCAAATATTACTTTAATATTTTTACTTAATGCAGTTGATATTTTAGATAGAAAAACACTTTTTATAGCAGGATTAGATATTTGCGAAAAATCAAAAGTATCTATATTCTTGATATTTTGATTCTTTTCTATAAGTTCACTTAAATAATTCTTTAGTCCATCAATATCTTTTGCATCTGTATATCCTTGCAATCCCATGAGTACATTTGAATAATTGTGTCTAAATCTTTTTAATTCATCCTGTAAATTATTTATAGCATTTATATAGGAATTAAGGTAGATATTTTCTTCTGTGTAATTAAATAATTTTTGAGAATTATATATGGTATAAAAAGTCAAAATAAAGTATATGAAAATAACAATAAAATTTACAATAATAACTATAGGAAATATTGTATCTATAATTGTCGCGTAAAAATATAGATTGGTTATCATATATATAAGAGTTATAAACAAATACATTATAGTTAAAAATAATTTATTATTATTAATTTGAATATTATCATTTTTATGTTTTATGTATTTAAATATATATAGTGCGAGGAATGATATACTAAAAGAAATGGTAAAATAGAAAAATAGTAATATAGGGTTACTTCGAACAGACTCGGTAGGAGCATTAGTAAGATTAAATATAGTTGTTGCTATAATGTCAGATAGAAACATAATTATAAAATATGTCACAGTTGCTATAACAGAAAAGATATAATTAATATGTAGTATTAGTATAAGTAAAATAACGTACATTATTAATGGTCCTAAAAAACGAATAATAGCAAAGTCTTGTGGTAGGTAAACAAAAGGAGTATTTATTAGCGATATTGTAGCAAATAGTAAATAATATTTTGTGCTAATTTTTACATTATAAAGAGTTTTAATTATTTCTAAAATGAAGAATGAATACATGATACATGAAATTAAATTAAAAGATAACCCAATCCAAAAATTAACATCCATAAAAAAATCCCCCTTAGATATGTATATAGTTTTTTTACATATAATATCATTTTTCGTGTCAAAAATCAACATTTTTATCTAGAAAGATATAAAAATGTATTATATGTTTAAAAACAATGAAGTTAAGCAAAAGCTTTTAAACAAAAAAATAAGTAATTTTTTTAAAACGCTTTAAAAATTAATGAAAGTGTGATAAAATATATGTAGGTATCAGTTATAAGATGTCGGATGTTAGGGGAAGTTATATGAAAGCATACAAATATTTATTATTAGTAATTATAATGATAATATCAAACGTGTCTATTTCAAATGCAGATGTAGGAGAGATGGGCTTTTTCTGTGGAGTGTCTGAGGGTGTAAAGCTTCCAAAGGTAATGGATAGTTATGTTTCAAATGCAATACAAAGCAACAAGAAAGAGTTAAGATATAAAGAAATGGTTTTTTTAAGAGGAAAGCCGGAAATATTTGAGGGATTACTAACTATCACAAGGTCTGGTGATGTGGATGCGAATGCAGAATCGGGATCATACAGTATAACGTACTCTCTCGAACCTTATAAAGAACCAATAATTCAGGATATTGAAATAAAACGGACGATAGTATTTAATATAAATTATAGGAAGGTAGAAAAACAAGTTCTTAAAAATTACGAATTAAAATCATGGAAAGAAACAATAATTATTGGTGAAACCAAATATACATTAGATAATACAAATTCTTTATTTAATAATACCATCATTGAGTATAATTCGCCAGGGATTAAATATTATAAAGGAAGCATAGGGTATAGAGCGATATATAAAAACGATGATCAAGTTGTAACTGTAAATGTAACTGGTGACAATGGAATTTATGGATATGATCAGGCATGGGGGAAAACAGAAACACAACTTTTGAAAGTGTATGTGGAAGCCATTGCGGGTTCTGACTTAAATACCTGGAAACTAGAAGCGGAAGTGAAGCCATCAATTACTGTAAATAAAACAATGCAGTACGATTCAAATATGCCAACTGCTATAGCTTTTGGAGGTAACTATCTTCAAGTTACACAAAATCAAAGTGGAATTACATATAAAGTAACTAATAAACCTGCAAATATGGATTATAACGATGTAGAAGGCAGCATATCAGTGCCGTCATATAATACGTTTGAACATCTTGTAGCACCAGAAAATACTGACTACTTAAAAGGTAGCTTTGCAGAAGAGGATATAAAAAAACTTTATAGTCTAGAAGTATTAGATAGCCGGTTTGAATTTATACCAAATCAAAAAATAACTAGAGCTCAATATGTGACGTTACTTATAAAAGCTTTAGGGCTTGACAAAAAGTATTCACAGCCAAAAGGGTATAAACCAGTAGCAATATTTGGGGATGTAGATATTTATCATCCGCATTTTAGAAATATAGAAATTGCAGCACAGGTGGAACTTGTAAAGGGTACAAATAAAGGAAATTTCGGACCAGATAATTCTATAAAAAGGGAAGAAGCATTTGTTATATACATGAGAGCATTAGGACTTTCAAGGCTAGGACAAGATATAACTCCTACTACACCATTTATAGACGACGAACAAATATCAAGCTGGGCAAAGAAAGATATTTATGGTTTATATAATCTAGGAATTATTAAAGGGGATGTAACAGGAAATTTAAGACCAAAATCAGAAATAACAAAAGCAGAAGGTGCAGCAATAATTAACAGGTTAATAAATTACCTAAGAAAAGATATAGAAAACGATTATGTAGAAAAATTAATAGAGTATTAATCTGTAATAACGATAATAGATTATTGAAAGGAATGGTTGAATGAAAAAAAATATAGGTGGCATAGGTATTAGCATATGTATAATGTTCTTTATATTTACTTCAGTTGTATATTCGGAAGAGGTGAAATATACAACTGACGAAGAAGAACTGAAGGCTGTTTATGAAATAAAAGATATGATGGATACCATACTTGAAAATTATGTTGGAGGACAAGTAAGCAGGGAAGAGTTAGTTGAAGGAGCACTTAAAGGAATGTATTCTAAACTAGATGCTTATAGTACATATTATACTAAGGATGAATACGATGATTTTATAGAATCAGTGTCGGGAGAATTTGTTGGTATAGGGGTAAAGGTAAAAAAGAAAGATGCCTATATTTTGGTCGATGAAGTGTTAGAAAAAACGCCTGCAGAAAAAAGCGAAATGTTGCCTGGCGATGTAATAACAATGGTCGATGGAGAAGATGTAAAAGACATGACTTTGGATGAGGCTCTTTCTAAGATAAAGGGAGTGCAGGATACAAAGGTGACGTTGACTATAAAAAGAGGAGCGGATATTTTAGAGAAACAAGTAATAAGAGATAAAATACAGATTAACGCCATAAAAGTTAAACGAATTAACGAGCTATTTCCAAATGCTACGGATAAAGAAATAAAAAAAATGAGGTATATAAGCATATCAGAATTTAACTCTAGCGTTTATAGTGAATTTCGAAAAGCTATAGAAGAAATGAAAGATAAGCGTGTAAAAGGACTAATAATAGACTTAAGAAATAATCCGGGTGGTTATCTTGATCAAGTAATTAAAATTTGTAAATTAGTTGTCCCAGAAGGACCGATAGTCCATACTATTGATAAGGAGGGCAGTAAAGAAACATCAAGCTCAGAACTAAAGGAGGCTCCTTTTAGCATAGTTGTTATTGTTAATGAAAACACGGCTAGCGCTTCTGAAATACTCACAGGAGCAATTAAAGATTCTAAGGTGGGAATAATAGTTGGAGAAAAAACTTTTGGAAAAGGTGTTGTTCAAAAAGTTTTTAGAGATATATACGGTAATTATTTCAAGCTTACAGTTCAAGAGTATTTGACTAGAAACGGTACATCAATAAATAAAGTAGGAATAACACCTGATATAATTGTTGAAACTCCAGATTTTGTTACTTATATGAAAGGAAAATACAAGTTAGGGGATCAATCAGAAGAAGTTGAGAAAATTGAAAAAGCACTTATATATTTGGGGTATGAAATAAAAAACATAGATAAGAATTATGAGCAAGATACTAATGACGCAATTGCTAAATTTCAAGAAGACAATAAATTATTTGTTTATGGGGTAGCAGATTATACTACACAAGCTTCACTCAATGAAGTATTATACAAAAAGCTAAAGTTAGAAGATAAACAGTTAGATGCAGCATTTAAAATATTGAAAAACAAGGTTTTTGAATAATAAAAAATAGAGGAGGAAACATTATGTGGATGGGTAAGAAAACTGTTATAATTATTGCTTGGATACTTGTGGTGGCACTTGTGATGAGTGTACTAGTGGCTATAACAAGTGTATTTGCTGCTGATGAAACAGTAGTAACAGAGAAGGTTATGAATTTTTCGCTTGAAGAGGCTACGGCTTATTCAAGTGAACATAACTATGATTTGCTTATTTCTAAAATAGATAAGGAAAATATAGAATTATCTAAAAGGATTATGGAAGATCTTCAAGATACATTAAAAGACGCATATGCTGTAACTAAAGGTGCAGGTGATAACTTTGATAATTATAAAGTTAGAAATGGTTATACTTTGCAGGTTACAAAAAACGCAGAGAAAATGTTAGAAAAAGCAAATTTATTTCAAGAAAAGTCAACAGAAGTAGCTGTTTTAGCAGCATACTACGCTTTATCAGAGAAGACACTTTTAAGAGAACAAAAAAAGAGTACCTTAGATTTGATAAATGATCAAGTTAAAGTTTGTGAAAATAAATTGGCACTCGGAAATGTTTCAGATTTGGTTTATAAAACAGTTTTACTTGAAAAAACTGGAGCGGAGATAGAATATACTACTGCTGAGGCCGATTATAGTAGAGCTTTGATGGGATTTAATAAAATCATTGGATTACCTCTTGATACAAAAGTAAACCTTACGTCAAAGGTTATTTACGAAAAGTACATTATGCCAGATTACAATAAAAAACTTGAAGACAGAAAAAATGAAGATTTAACATATGCTCAATTGTTGTTTGACAAAGCTATGATAGAAAAAGAAAATAAAATGGCACAAGCGTATTATGGTATGCGAGCACTAGAATATAAGCAAGTGGCAAACAAAATACGCAAGAATGAGCTAAGTATAAAAAAGCAAGAATTTGAAATAGAGTATAAGTTAAAAGCTGATATTATGGCAATAAGTGTATTAGAAGAAAGTATAAATGCATCTCTAGCAGCGATTGTATTTACAAAAACAATCTCGGAAATAACAAAACTAAAAAGCACTTTAGGAATGTCAACAGAACTAGAGGTTATAGATGCCGAGTTAAAAGTGCAAGATGCAGAAATAAAACATATTCAAGCAGTACATGGATATAATACCCTAATATTGATGTTTGAAAGAAATGTGGTAGGGTAATTAATTAGAAAACTAGTAAAACAGGGCAATTGGGTGACCGGATTTAGCAATAAAAAAACAAATTTTAATATAAATTTGTTTTTTTATTGCTAAATTCTGTAGAAAATGATAAAATATACATTAATAAGTTAAATTAATTTTGAGGTGGTAAAATGGATACAGAAAAGCGACGACTAACGGAAGAAATAGAAAAGTTACATACTGAAGTAGAAAAGTACAAAGGTATAATAGAGCAATATAAGACAGAAATCGATAGAGTATTGATTGAATACGATGATGTAAAAAGACAAACAGAAAGAGCTACTAGAACCATTCAAGATGTAAAAAAAGAAATAGAAGAAGTGGAAAATTTGTATAATTATATGAAAAACGAATATGTAACACTTGAGACAGAATTTATGAAGATTATAGAACTTTCACAAACTGATCAGAAAGGTTGTATAAGTACTTTACAAGAGTATGCTAGTAAACTTTCTTTACTTAAGAATATTAAAGAACCAGAACACAAACCCCATGAAGTTTTTAGAATAATAGAAGGGGGTAAAATTGATTAAGCAAGGGATAGGTGGTGCGACAGTTCGGTGTCACGCGTATAACTGGTGAAACCCCAGTCTAGTAAGATTTAGCCAATCGCTAGTATCTAGCCTTGGAGCCGAAGCCGTGAGGCAAGGTTTAAGCGTAGGTAAGAA
>Ga0209000_1001816_pt1 | contig 12839 bp, 21 predicted proteins | sample RifGroD2_FD_183998 | JGI IMG/M metagenome (GOLD analysis project Ga0209000, IMG submission 183998) | Groundwater microbial communities from Rifle, Colorado, USA - Groundwater D2 (SPAdes) (version 2) | ecosystem: Environmental > Aquatic > Deep subsurface > Groundwater | place: Rifle, Colorado...
CTTCATCGATTAATATTTTTCGTTCTGGTCTATTATTTTGTTTAATAAACGATTTAGTCCATTTTTCAGGATTATTTCTCCTCCATATCTGTGCATCTTTTTTGGCACATTCTTTGCAATATGTATTAAACCCATCAATACTATTCATTTTATCTTTATAAAAATATTCTTCAGTACAAGGAAACCAAGGACTTTCTTCTGGAAAATGAACATAATGTTTTCCGCAAATTTTATGTTTGACTCCGTTAATTATTTTATGTTTTTGTTCTATATATTTTATTTTTTGTCTCTCGAAATTTTCTAATTGTTTAAGTGATGCCAATTTCTTTCCTCCTAAATTATTTTCTCCTCAATCGAAATAACTCATTTATCCCCTAGTAGTTCCAACACTCGTTGCCTTACATCTTGTGCATTGATACAAACCATAGCCAACATATATCCATCTATGAGGAAAGAATATACATAAAATTGAACGCATTAATAATCACTTCTTTCTTAATACCTCAAAATTCTTTGAACATCTTCAACAGTTTTAGAAATAATATCCTCTATCTCTTGAATCTTATCTTTTGGTAGAGTATTAAAGCAAGGATTAATTTTAAGTATTTGCTCATAATCATTTTTAGTTCCTTCTATTTTCTTCATGCTAACACTGAAAATATCAAGTTCTACCTGTTTAGATTTGTATTTATCATTATAATAGACATCCCTGCATATCCTTCCACAAAAATCTTTTTGTAGAGATTGAAGTTTTTTACCACATTGTATACACTCGCTCATATTAATTTCCTCATTTCACAATATTCTTTTAGTTATGGATTCTGAAAACAAAATATTATAAATGTATTTTCAGAATCCAATCCTTATTCTTTTATTTCAATACTCTTGCTCTAATTTCTGCTAAAGTTTCATCTCTTACTAATTTGCCATCAATGAATACATCTTCAAGTAAATCAATAATACCCATTGCATCTTTTTCCATTTCATTTAATCCATCAACCAAATAGATACCATTTTCACCATTAACTACAGCGACCATTCCTCTTTGAGATTTCTTAATTCCACCAATATCAGTTTTAGGATCTTTAAAGATAAACTTTTCAACTCCATCAATAACCGTATAAGTAGCCTTTAAAGCCATCGAAAATGTGTCTCTGGTGTGATAACCTAAAGAATAACTTCCAACTCCGTATACGATATTTGAACTAGCAAATCCTTTTGTTTCAAGTTGTTTAAATATTTCTTCTGCATTAGTTGGATCAATGCTATCCCCGTATATAAGACCCACATGACTATCTAATACTTTATACCCCTTACCATTGATAATTCCTCCAAAGGTGTCCCACAATGCTTCTACAGAGCCTTTTCTAACTAATTCTTCAGTTGCTTCATTATCTCCACAAATAATCTTTACTGGTGAGCCACTGTCCGGCCTTAAAACTGTCTTACCATCTCTACTCATAATAATATCTTTCAATTCAGGTACAATATTACCAATAACATTCCAGTAGTCATAGCCATCACTAACTATACTAACAATACCACTAGGAGCCACTTCCGTAATCATTCTCTTAAAATACCTTAAATCATCTTGATAACCACATTGAATACTATGTTCCGTTGCTAACACACTTGCTGAAACTAATTCCTTCTCAACATTAGCACCATAATATTGTTCTAAATACTGAATACTTGGAATCGTATCACTTCCTGTAAAATACAATAAATGTCCTGCTCCAGTAGTAACCGCATCTTCATGACCACTCATTCCTCTATAGCTAAAATTATGACATTGCCATTGAATATGATCTTTGCTATCACATGTTTTCTCAGCCCATTTTTCACAAATATCTCTATATTTTTTCACAATAGTTGTTGCAGTAATTACCTTCCACATATTAGCAGAAATTAATGTTTCTAAGAAATTAGTCAACCAATAGAACTCTTTTTTAGTATTTTCAATAGTGAATACAGGAACTTTCATAGGAATCAATGTACCTTCTTTTACTGCTTTAATTTTAATAGGAAGATAACCTAAGTCATGTAATGCTTCAATATGGGATGTATCAGCACAGTTTTCTCCTAAAGAATTCTTAATGATTCTTTTATAATCAGCAACTACAATTTCTTTATCAATATTGAAGAAGCTTTCATTGAAATTATCAATTAAATAATCCTTAATAAATCCTTGTAATCCAAAGAATACCACCTCATTAATTCCTTCAATTCTTGAATGTCTAGGTGTAAATGTAGAATAGATTTTCTCAGTACCTTTTTCACTCATTATCAAGTGAGAAATTTTATACGCATCTGTCATTAACATTGGATTTGTTTTCATATTAGTTTACCTCTTTCTTATTTAAATATTTATTTTTATGTCTTAATTACTAACATCACAAAGCAAACTACTAGACCAATCAGTTAAAATGCTATCAGTTGTAAATATTTTATCAATATAACTAGAAAACATTAATTCACCTTTATATATTGAATCTTCACAATGAGAAACATATAGATATATTTTATCTACTCCTTTCTCTTTCAATTTTTGTCCTGCATTATAAAATGTAAAACCTTTTGCACACAAATCATCAATGATCAAAATATCTTTTCCTTGAATATCTTCTGGACAATCGACAAGCTCATAACTAATAATTTGTCCATTAGATAAATCTCTTTTCTTATTTCCACAAAAATATGATTGACCTATCTTAAGAGTTTTAGAATATCTAGTCATTGATCCTGCGTCTGGATAAAATATATAATCAACATGGACATTATTAAGAACTTTATATATGTATTGATTTACATCAATTTCAACACATCTATCTAGTAAAGCAGTTGTGACATTCGAATGAGTATCTAAGACCATTACTTTATGAAAATTCAAATCATTAATCATTTTGCAGAAGTATTTTAAACTAAACATATAACCTTTGATATTTCTATCCATTCTAGAATACGGTACATATTTCATAATCAAAGTGACTTCTGGATTTTCAATTGTGTCATCTAAATATCTTTTTATCATTGAAAGTATTGAGATATCAATATCTGTTGTATACTTCATTTCGATGGTAAACTTTCTAATATTGAATGCAAGATTAGATATGTCTGATGTTTCCAATATTCTTTCATTGTTTGGATAACATTTGTTTCCTATGGGGTATCCATTAATGGTTATCATTATTTTCACTCTCCAATATTTATTTCTATATTCATAGTACCATAATTTAGCATAATAAGTCAAGTTTATTCTAAAGCCCAATAAAATTTGATTTTGATGGGACAAAATGTAAATTATTAATTTTGAAAGTGTTGTTAGAGTAGGGTTGTATGGTTGGATTATTTTTCCAATTTGTCTGCTTCGTGCAAAATTAGTAATTTATCATAAAACTCTTGACCAACTAGATTAATAAACTTCCTTTTTGCTTTCTCTGAGTCCATAAAGAAGGGTTGCATATGCCACTGTATGTAATTTGAAATCTTTAAAATCGTATCCTTATCAAAGCCTTGCTTATTAAAAATGAACAAACTATCATATGCTGAAACTAAATGGTGTTGGTAGTAGTGTGCTGTCTCAGTATCTTCTCCTCTAGAGTTTTTAAATGCCTTTGTAAACCTCTTGCCAATATCATGATACATAGCTGCCATATTCAATTCAAAGTCATCAAGCAACTGCTCACATATTTGAAAACATTTAAGACAGTGTTTGCCGATAGTTAAAGTATGATGTGGATTGTCTTGGTCAATCTTGTTTAATCCGTTTTCGCCATTGAATAATAAATTAGTATCAAAATCATATCCATCTGAATTGTAAACTATTCCAATATTGTCCCATCCCTCATAATACTGAGGAATATTTGTACTTAAATACATTCGTTTGATTACATGTTCAGGGACTTTCTTTTCTCTTACTTTATTTTGCTCAATACATTTATCATATGGAGTAGCTATAAAGACACATTGTTTAAATACATCAATTTTCTTTAACTCTTCAAGAAATCCCTTACGCTTCTTATGGTTTAAATTTGTTGCATCATAAATTACATTTTTCCCTTTCTTTAAATCGGTTTAATCCGATTGTGTAGCTCTTGAAAAACTTCCCCATTCTTATCTTGAACATTTACGTCTCCAAATAATTCTTTTCTGAGACTATCTGAAGAATGGATAGTTGCATTTTCTTTTAAGGCTAATTGCTCTGCTACAAAAGACTTACCACTCGCAGGTAAACCAACCATCATAATCAATTTGTTGCTTTCCATTTAATCCACTCTTTCTCTGAATACTTTCTGAATTCAGTTCTCAAATTATTACAAAACACATGCCAATTAGCCTTATAATATTCCCAATCATTATTTTCATTTAATACAATGTCTTTATAAAATTTGTTTGCTTCTGAGTAGTCTGTGATCCTACCATACTTAGCACATTGGATACCGAATAACAATATCCGAATACAATGCCAAAGACTTTTCTTTGCAATGTAAGGAGCAAAATCTTTCTCAATAATTAATTTCTTCCTACATTTATCATAGGAGTTAGAACATACTTTGGATATTGATTTCCTTAACTCAACTTGATTGATTACAATATCAAATTTCACAGACTCCTTGATTATAAATTTCTCTTCTATAAATAGACACTCAAGAGTTTCAATTGTATTTCTATTAACCACGTCTTGCCACAAAGATAATTTATAAAAATTAAAATGATTATTGCCTAATTCAATATTATCTATAAAATCCTTATAATTATCTTTTACAATAACAACATAATCATAATCTGATTCATTGGTAAAGCATCCATACACCCTACTACCATATTGATAGATGTTTAATACTTCAGGATTATCAATTAGTTTATGAAGCATATTCACTGTTTTCCTCCTCAATATCTAAAACATCATCGGACTTAATAATTCCTTCTAAAACCTTAAAGTGAAAATTCTTATGCTTGAAGGCAGAAAACTTTTCTTTATTGTCAATCCTTACAACGATTCCTTCTCTGATATGTGTTTTACCAATGGGGTCTGCCCCTTCTACATATTTATTGACTCTTTGCATAAGGTCATCAACAGAAGTAAAGACAAACTTTTCAAATTCTGGACAATATTTAATACCCATTTGTTCACAACGTAATTTAACAAGATGCCAAGGCATTTCTACTGTAAAACCGTCCTCATTTGTCATTGTCATTCTATAAGCATAGATATCATTTTGACCAGTGCCACAACCATATGTAAATCTTGTTGTCTCCCCATACTCTTTAATAAATTTTTTGTTCTTTGTCTTACCATTACTACACTCAGGCATTACCGTACTATCGCCATTTGTATATCCGATTACCTCATAGTAGATTGACTCTCCTTTGTGAAGTTTCCCTACGAAATAATCATGCCATACTTTCCTAAAATCATTATCACCATAGAATCCACCATTGTAATCCTTTAATACAACTCTCCTAGTACCAGTAACATAATCCCATGTTCTTTTTGATTTTAATTTAATCTTTGCGAATGTTAAAGCTTTATAAACCCAATAAGGCAAAATCTTTTTCTGATCTTTGATAGTGTAGGCTGTACGTTGAGATGTACCATGTATTTTTAGAGTGATATAACATAAATCCCCTTCTCTAAATTGTTGAGTGTTGTAAGCAAGTTGAGAAGTATCAACGTGTTCTGAAAAGAATGGGAAGGTATCTTTCTCTACCTTTTTATTTTTCTTACCTTGTAGAGTAGGATTATTGTTTCTCTTTTTGCCTTTAGGAATATATTTTTCGCAAATTAATATTCCATTAAGAGTGGTAATTGTATCTCCTTCTTTAAGATCATCGACATTGCAAAATCTCCCAAGACTCTTAAGTGGCATAAATAACCCATCTGATTTTTCTTTACGTAAATTGATTGTGGTTACATGCCTTTTGTCTGGATCTAAGTATCCACCAGTTTGATTTCCGTCAGCATCTTTTTCTCTAATGAGTTTATTTTCTTGGCAGTATTCTATACCTAATCGTCCATCTGTAGGAAAATAACAACCCAATTCTCCTTCTTGTGTATCTAACCCTACAATTACAAAATTACCAAAGCACTCTCCCACCTGCAACCTGTCAGCATTGGAATGTTTTCTTATATTTTTTATTCTAGTTATGTATCCATTATAACTCATTTTAATTCATCTCCTAATTAATTATTTTATTATCATATCAAACCCACATTTTTATTTATATTTCTTCAATATATTCAATATAATAACAGCATCTTCTCCGTGAATACTAAACCCATCTAAAAATTGTACATATGCTTCGCTTACTACTCCATGACCGCAACAAGCGTTCATAATACCCTTTAACTCACCTAAACACGCATCATGTCCTTCAAGCGTATTATATTTATTGCAACTCCCACATGGTCTATCTTTAAAAGTAGATATAGTCGATTGCTTTGTGTCAGAATATACCCATTCATTATTTTTATATTCAATATCATGTCCTCTTAGTTTTGAGTGTGACATAAATTATCTCCTTTTTTTACCATATAAAAACAATATTTTATTTGTCTTCATGTCTACCCTTCATAAATCCTGCACCGCTAAATCTTACCCATCTTTTACCTACAGTAATATAAATAAACCACTCACCGCAATCAGTAAACCAACTTAAAGAAATCAACTTAGTTCTAAATACTAAAACGTAAAACCCCTGATAAGAACCATGACTTGTGTAATATTTTTGTAATATCTTCAAGGGTTTCCTCCTTCATGCATTAAAATATTTGTTTCAAAGTAACTAACAATTATTGTCATTACCTTTTAAAAATCCACAACTACTAAATCTAACCCATCTCTTTCCAAAATAAATATAAACAAACCACTCACCACAATCTGTAAACCACTTAAATTGAAATGGTTTAGTCCTAAATATAATAAAATCAAACCCTTGATACTTTCCATAATGAGTATAAAACTTTTTAAATAATTTCACTTTCATCTCTTAACTCCTCTCTAACCTTCATCAAAATCTTACCTAACATATTCCTGCCTCTACCTCTACATACGCCCCAATAGGTATCGTTCCACAAATTTCCTTCAACTAACTCTTCGTCTCCTGTCTCTATCAATCTCTTTTTTAAAACCTCATTCCTTGTAAATTTGTCCCTAACACAATCTTCCATGACCTTATCCTTAATTTTCTCCCAGTCGTGCCTTAGAGTGACGTTTCTACCTTTTCTCTTAGCAGTTGAAGGATCTTTAGTACAAAACTGTTTTCGTTTCTCAATGTCTAAAACTTTTGCAGATTGGAAAGCTGCTTCGTTGTTTAGATATAGCAATTCTTCATACATTACTGGAGCATTATAGAAATTAGATAAGAAATAGTATTTGCCTTTAAATTCATTAATCATTATTTTCTCCTAATCATTTATTTCTTACATTATGTATTAGATAGGGAGAATTTAATCTCCCTATTCTTAATTTAACCTACTCCAACTCACTAAGCATCTTTTTAAGTTCATCTTCGGACATGTTTTGCAGATTAGATTCTTGTTTTGTTGCCAAAATCTCCATGATTTTTTGCTTCTTTTCTTTTTGCTCTTTCGCTTTAAGTCTCATGCTTTCTTCCTCTTGTTTAACCTTAACAATATATTTAACAATTTCAATCTTGGTATCAAGTTCTTGATCTTGCTTAGTCTTTACATCTAATAAACTTTCCTCATTAACTTGTTTAAGTTGTGAATTTAAAACTTTGAAAACTGAATCTAAATCCCTAACATTTAATGCCCATAAGTCCTCAACACTAATCATACCTTTAAAATTAAAACGAAATCCATTTCTTGTAGCTACCTCGAAAATATTTGTGTTTACATTTGTCATAATAAATACACACTCCTTAATTTTATTTATTTTAGTTTTATTTTAGAATTTAATTTTAACCATTCTTTCAACAGATCCTTTTACCTTAACCAATAATTCATTTCTTTTTGTTGATGAAAAAGCCACTCCACTCAACTGATCATTTGCATCTTTTACAGCCAGTTTACTTCCCAATGCTTCCATAACTTTTCTATGTGTATTTAGTTCTTGATTTAAGAACTCGTTGTAAAATGATGAAGGTTGTTCAACGTTAATACAATCCTTGAGCATGAACATATAATGCAAGTTACCTTGACCATGTTGAAGATCCCAGTAGTTAGGCGAATAACACAAAACTGATACAGGTATAAATTGATTAGTTTTTAAACCCCATACTTCTTTTGACGATACGTTAGATGGTAATTTTTCTTTAATAGTAAATCCCTTAACTTTATCAAAAGTAACTTCTGCGACAATAACTTTTTCATCTTGTCTAAGTTCTTTACTATAATCAAAAGAGAATATTTGACCATCAAATTCAATTTCTGCTCTAAAACCACCCCTTCCACCTCTATTAGAAAAGTTATGAACTAGAAACTTATAAATACCTCCTTGCATCTTGCTTTTATTAGTCCAAGTGATATTTTCAACGGCAGGTTTTCCCTTGATTGGATTTCTAATATCAATATCTAATTGACCAGTAGTTGCTCTATTATGCGAACTACTATAATAAATAAGATTACCATTAGGTTCGATACAATGAGCATCTAGATCATTGCCATCAAATTCTCCATCGTTCCATTGTATAGAGAATCTTAGAATTCCTTCTACATTACCACCAGCAGACTTGACATTCTCTTTCATTGAACTATCAGTGATATTACCAGAATAAGCCCATGAAAAATTATTATTCCATTTGAACATAGTCTTGCTATCCTTATTCTCAGGAGCAATTAGTGATACCATATTATTAGCATGTTTATTTTCCAAGAATACTTCAAGTTCTTTTGCTGTAGGCAAGATGTCTTTAATAAAATTATCTATTGAAACTTCTTCTACTTTAGAAAATTTCTTTGGATTAACAGGAATACTACTAGACATTTCATCAAAGATATCTAATCCACTGATTCTCTTTGCTGAATCTTTATTTGAAAATAAGATATTATTTACAGTTATGTCATCCAAAGTTGCATATCTTCTATTCAATGAATCCATATAACCAAGTTCTTGAAGTGTTTTCTTAGCATCCTCTAACATGCGTTTGGTGAAAATTGCTTTTGGACGCTTATAATTCAATGGAGCCACAATCGCCTCATATTTCTTAACTGCTAAATCTAAATCCATACCTTCACTAATATTGATAAGCAATGTCCCAATCGAATGATTTTTAATTCTTCCAATTGAACTACCAACTTTTACAGATTGTTCCCAAGTGTAATTTTCTTTTTCATCTAGTTTTAATTTGTCATATTGCTTCTTATATTTAAGAAACTCAGTCAATACAGTTTTCCATTCTTCCCCTTTGTATAAAGAATTCTGAGATATAAGTTCCAATACAGTAAGCAAACTTTCCTCAGTGATTTCATTTAATGATCTCTTGAATACATTTCTTGTATCCCTAAACCCACCTTTAATATCTCCTTCTGACTTGTTAGATTGATCTACAAATTTACTCGGCAGATCAAGAAAAAAGTGTTGCCATTCAGTTATCTTGCCATTTACACCCTTTTCAAAGTTTTTATCTGTTCCAATCTTTTTGAATTTAGTAATATATACATCTGAAACAATTTGAGATTTTATAAATTTTGATAAAGCATTAATTACTGGCTGAAAAGTTGTATCATTTGTTTCAAAGTCCCAAATGGTTATGATTTTATTATCTTTAATAACAACTACATTACCAATGTTTTTGATAAAATGTCTACAGCATGAGCAATCATATTCTCTTCTTCCTCTGAATATTTCATTTGTTCCAGATGGGAAACTATCGAGGTAATATTTATTCCATAATTCATCTTTATCCAAACCAACCTCAAATAAATGTGTAGCATCCTTTAAAATTTCAGCAACATGTTTTTGCTGTAACCCCTTAAACTCTCTAAATTCCATCTTAATCAATCTCCTCTTAATTTTATTTTTTGATTCAATATGGTTATTTTAGTTATGTATAAGTCCCTCTACCCACAATATGATTCACATCCTTTCGATGTTTGACTTATGGAACTTCTTTGATTTACTTGTGTTTAGTATATATTATTTATTGATTACTTGTCAAGTTTTATTTTTGCATTTAGTCAAAACATTTGAAATAATATTACATTACATTGGATTAACAATTATTAATTTCTTTATCTGACCACAAGCCAACATATTCATCTTTCGCAAGATATTTAAGACAAGTAAATATACATGGGCCACTACTCCAAGGCATTGCTTGAACAACTTCAATAAATGTTTCTTTATATTCCTCCACATATACATTTTCAGGAAAACTATATCTACCTTCTCTTTCTAATGTACATTCATATATAGAACCCATTACTGGTTCATCAAACATTCCCTCAGTCATATAGTATTCGCAAAGTTGTTTATATTTATTTTCTTTTAGGAAACTCCATGCATTTGACGATAATCCAATAAACTGTGTTGTTCTACTCATAATTATTTCCTCCTATAATTTATAATTTGTAATAATTTCCTAAACTAACTCTGCAAATTCATTTATATGATAATCAACCAAAGTTCCATCATGCATAATTGTATAAACTTTACCATTATCATCAAATTCAATACAACAGTCTACACAATAAAATTTACGAAATTCAACTAGATTCACATGTTTACTTCCGCATATTGGGCAATTATGTATATTTGAACCTGATTTCCTATTTCTCATTTTTGTCTCTGCTTTTAATTTATGTGACATTTATGCATTCCTCCATATTTTTATTTTTCACTTATAGTATACATGGTTAAGGTTATAAAGTCAAAGAATATATTTATTCAATTATTCTTATTACAACCTGTTTGAAACTTGCACATCCTTCACAAAAATCCTCGTCTTCGGATACTATTATTTGTTCATCTTTGTAATCATTAAATAATAATTCTTTAAAACATTCTTTGCAGAATTCAGCCATTATATTTCAACTCCTTATAATAAATCTTCTCCACTCATTACTTTCCTTAATAAATCAGTTGGAACTATAGAAATATCAGGATGATCAATTCTATCTCTTACACCTTCAATTGTATCATAAAAATAAGCACAACCCCAATATGGATAATATCTATCTTCTAATATGTAAATATTGTTTCCTTTATAGGTTTCAATAAATCTTTCTTTTTGTAATTCAGATAAAATAGATTCAGCACAATTCTTACAACAACGAATTGCCTTATTATTTACATCTCTAATATTTCCAAAATTTTTGACACTTAGTTCCACTCCACATTTTTTACAACATGCGCTCATTTTTTCCCTTCTTTCCAATTTATATAAAATGAGTATTTTAAGTTAAATCATCAATTTTGCTTTTGATCTTATAAAGACTATCGTGATATATTTCTAATTCAGATATTAATTGATCTTTCGATAAAGAGTCAGAATTACTTATTGTGTTTTCCATTTGTTCATATAAATCCAATAAATCATATCTTATCTCATCAGATTTCTTAAAAAGCATATTTGTGATATCTCTTATTAACATATTTAAAGTTTTATCCATTTTAAATCTCCCTTCTCCCTTAAATTCAAAGTTTCGTGCTATTTATAAAGAATATTGGCACTGTTCACCATCTTCGTAATCACAACTCATTATTTGTAAAATCGAATCCCATTTCTGATTTGCACATTTATCAACATTTTTACAAATAAATAAACTTTTATTTCTCAGAGATAAATTTTCAATGTCTTTTATTGATGGAATATAATTCTCTTTTATATTTTTAATAAACTGTAAGAGTTCTATAATTGGCATGTCAGATTTTAAATATCCGAGATTCAAATTATGATTTAAAAACTCTTCAATATTTTCAAGATGTTTTCCTGCATTTTTAATTTGATTATTCATTAATATTAGCTCCTTTCCAAGCAATTCTTAGTTCTAAAGCATTATATACTGACCATCATCATCAATTAATATTTCTTCAATATCGAAATCTTCACCTTGATAACCATCCTTTACAAGAAAATGTCCTTTTCCTTGTTCTCGCAATTTTATAAGTTCTTCAATAAATTCATCTACTGTCATAAAAATAACTACCTCCTAACCCGTTAGAATCCTCGTTTTAATCTATCGACCCCATTATACCTGTTTCTTTCATAATGAATTCCCTTCTTTCTTTTTTAAAATCCGATTGCTTTACTATTATAACATATTAAACTTAAATCTAAATCCTTTTTCTTGATCTTAATATCTACACACTCAATCATATTGCGTTGCTCATCTATTGTCCACAATTCATGATAGTATGTAGTAAGCCCTTCATTTCTCTTTCTTACAATTTTGTATGGTGGTCTTTCTTCTATGAACTCTTTATATCCTTCTTTAATCCATCGCAATATTTTATTATATCTCTCTTCACTAAAAAATTCTTGTTGCTTGTACCATTCATCCATCAAATCAGTATGTTTTTCGCTATTGCATGTATGGCAAGAGGGTACACAATTTGAAATACCATTTGATCCTTTATCATCAACATGTTCCTTATGTAGTTCTTGTGGCCTTAATATCCCATTGTATTTTTTAAAATGTTCCTCTGCTTTAAGTTCACAATAGGCACACGAATTGCCAAAATATTTTTTACAAGCCAACCATTCCTTTGTAGTTATTTCATGTTCTTTACCTTTTCTTTTTAATGTATATTGTTTTCGTTTTTCAGGTTTTCCTTTTAACCATTCCGATATTAAACCAGCATCTCTAGCTCTTTGTGCACACTCTTTATTTGTGAGTTTGGTTGATTTTTTCGCATCATATGCCTTTTTGGTTT
>Ga0209000_1001822_pt1 | contig 12758 bp, 12 predicted proteins | sample RifGroD2_FD_183998 | JGI IMG/M metagenome (GOLD analysis project Ga0209000, IMG submission 183998) | Groundwater microbial communities from Rifle, Colorado, USA - Groundwater D2 (SPAdes) (version 2) | ecosystem: Environmental > Aquatic > Deep subsurface > Groundwater | place: Rifle, Colorado...
CGACTGGCCCGCGAAGACGAGGTCTTTCTCGTCGCCGGCCTGGGCGTAAGCTAACACGGGAGCGAGCAGCAGCGGGAGAAGTAGTTTTATCATAGCTCTATCTAAATTATAACTGTATTAGTTTTTCGCGGCAGGGCCAAAGGGCCTAGAGGCGTCTGGGTCCTTTGGTTCAGCCTGCGGAGGCCGGCGCCTGTAGAGCAGCGCCGAGGCCAGCACATTGCGGAAATCCATAACGGCCGTCTTCAGGCCTTCGGCCCCGTCCAGGAAGCCCAGCTTGAAGATATAGGCCGAGAGGAAGCGGGTAAAGGGGCGCAGCAGGATGAACAGTCGGCTGCGGCCTTTGAGGGCGTAGGAGCGGCAGAGTATCTCGCTGTAGAAGGCCAGCTTCTTCTCCATGTCGGCCGGGGTGGAATAGGGGTAATGCAGCAGCGGCTCGGAGAGGGCGGCCACCGGGCCGTCCACCTGCAGGCGCTCGTGCACCGGCAGCGGCAGGAATCTGGCCCGGCCCCGGGCGAACAGGCGCAGCTGCGTGTCGGGGTATTTGCCGCCGTGGCGCAGCCAGCGGCCGAAATAGAAATTCTTGCGGGGCAGAGCAGCGGCGGCCGCGCCGCCGGGGGCGGCTATGAAGCGCTTTATCTCGGCGCGCAGGGCGGGGGAGATCTCCTCGTCGGCGTCCAGGATGAAGACCCAGTCGCCCGTGGCCTGGTCTATGGAGAACTGCTTGTTGACGTAGACGGCCTGGCTGTTGGGCCTGGCGAAATACTTTATGCTGAAATCGCGGGCGGCCAGCGCGGTGCCGTCGGTGGAACCGCAGTCGACGAAGATCACCTCTTCGGCCCAGGCGGCGCTCGCCAGCGACCGGGCGAGGTTGGCTTCCTCGTTGTGGGCTATCATGGCTATGGAGACGGTGGGCATCAGGCCAGCTCCTCGAAGACTTTGACGGTGGCGGCGGCGAAGGCCGCGGTGGAAAATCCGGCGGCGGCGCGCGCGCGGTTGGCGGCGCCCAGGGCGGCCGCCGCGGCCGGGTCGGCCAGGAGCAGGCTTATCTTTTCGGCCAGGGCCGCGTGGTCGCCCGGCGGCACCAGCCAGGCGGCGTCCACGTACTCCGGCAGGCTGCCGGCGGAGGTGGAGACCAGCGGGCGGCCGGCGGCCAGCCATTCCAGCGCGGCGCGGCTGACGGCCTCGCTGCCCAGCGAGGCGATGACGCCGATGTCGCAGCCGGTCATGAACTTGAACGGCCCGTCGACGCGGCCGTGAAAGACCACGGAGGCGTCTATCTCCAGGTCTTCGGCCTGGCGCAGCAGGTCGGCATACTTGAGATTGGCTTCATAGCCGGCGAGGTGGAACTCGGCGGCCGCGCCGCGGCCCAGCAGCAGTGCCGCGGCTTTCAGGAAAACTTCGTGGCCTTTTACCGGGTCCAGGCGGCCCAGCAGGCCGATCTTGATCTTGCCGCCGGGCTGCGGCGGGGTAAGGGGGGGCAGGTCTATGCCCTGGCGTATCACCCGCACGCCCTCGCCGAGGCCCGCCTGCCAGTATAGTCCTTTGATATACTCGGAGGCGGCCACGGTGCGGCGCACGGCCCGCTGGGCGAAGCCGGACGAAGGCACTCGCACGTCGGCCTTTACCCGCACCAGGGGCAGGCCCAGCAGCGCGCCTATGGTCTGGGTGCGGCCGGTATGGGCGCAGACGGCGTCGAATTTCCCGGCGGCGGCCGCCTTGCGCAGGCGCCATACGGCCGCCGGCAATTGTAAATGCTGCTTGCGGCCGGGCAGGGGGAGGCTGGAGAAACCCTCGCGGGCGGCGAAGGCCTGGGCCGCGCTGCCCTCGGGGCAGGCGAAAACGACGGAGTGGCCCGCGGCGCGCAGCGCCAGGGCCTGGTCGAAGGCGTAAGCGGCCAGGCCGCTATTCCAGGGGATGTCTATGGCGCTTAAAATTTTCAATCGCTGCCTCGTAGCATTTCAAGGTAAGGGCCGCCATGCGGGGGGATGAGAAATCCTCGCGGCGGCGGTGGGCTTCGGCGGCCAGCCTGGCGCGCAGTTCGGGGTCGCGGATGAGGCGCAGCGCGGCCTGCGCCAGCGCCTCGTGGTCGCGGGGCGGCACGGTGAGGCCGTTGGCCCCGTCCTCCACCACGTCGGTGATGCCGCCGGCGGTGGTGGCCAGGAGCGGCAGGCCGGCGTTCATGGCTTCCACCAGCACGCTGCCCATGCCCTCCTCGCAGGAGGACAGCACGAACAGGTCCAGGGCGGCCAGTATTTTATACGGGTCCTTGCGGTAGCCGATGAGCTTGAAGCGGTCCTGGATCCTGAGCATGCGCGCCAGGTGCGCGGTCTTCTCGGCCAGCGGGCCCTCGCCGGCTATGAGGAAATAGGTGTCTGGGGCTTCCTTGAGCACGTCGGCGGCGGCGCGCACCATGTTCTCGGGGTCCTTGTGCGGCACCAGCGCTATCAGCGAGCCCGCCCAGAAGGCGTCCTTGGGGATGGCCAGCTCGGCGGCCAGCCCGGCGCGGGCGGCCGAGCGGTAAGCGGGGAACTCGCCCGGCTTCCACGGGGTATCGTCAAGGTCTATGGTGCTGTTGACCACGGCCACCTTCTCCTCGGGCACGCCGGCGCGCAGCAGGATGTCCCTGACGGCCTCGGAGATGGCGATTACGGAATGGGCTTTGGAGTATTTATAGCGGGCGGTGAAGGAGCCGGGGATGAAGTCCACGCGGCGGTGCGCCACGCGCACGCAGTCGAGGCCGGCCGAGGCCAGCCAGGAGACGCCGGCGGTGTGGCCGGTGTGGGAGTGCAGCACCGGCGGGAAATTTCCGGCCGGCAGGCTCTTGAGGGCGCGGCGCAGCAGCAGCGCCGAGAGCGGGTCCCATTCGAAATAATAGGGCAGGGTGAACGTTTTGAAATTTTTGCGCAGGGCGGCGGCGTGCAGCGGCGAGCCATGGCGGCAGACCACGGTGTTGTCGTGGCCGAGGCGGTCCAGTTCCTTGACCAGGTACAGCATCTGGCGCTGGCCGCCGCGGAGCTCTTTTCCGTCGTCGAGGTGGAATACGGTGAGGCGGTTGTCCATAGGTATATTCTAACAATTATGCGGGCGGCCGTCCCGGGCGGAGAGCAGGCGGCGCACCAGCGCCGGGACTTCGTCCTGAGGGATTTCGGCGGGGGAATCCGTGAAAAGGGCCAGCAGCGGGTGGAACTTGCCGCGCGGGGCTATCCTGGGCACCCAGCTGCGCTGGAAGACGCCGACGCAAGGCGTGCCCAGGGCGCTGGCGAGGTGCAACGGGCCGGAATTATTGCCGACGAAGACGGCCGCGCGCGAAACGGCGTAGGCCAGGTCGGCTATGCTCAGGCCGAGGTCGCAGGAGAAGACCAGGTCCGCGGGGCGGGCGGCGTAGGGGCCGCGGGCGGTGCGGTTGAAAAGTTCCTTCTCGGCGGGGGAGACGTTGACTAGCACGCGCAGGCCGGCGGCGGCCAGCGGCTCCAGTACGGCGGGCCAGGCGAGGAGGGGAAGATTGCGGGCTGGGTTGCCGGAGAACGGGTGGACCACGGCCCAGCCGCCGGTAAACAGTTCGCGCGCCGCGCGGGACTCGCCGTAGGCGGCGGGGGACAGCGGGTAGCTCAGTTCGCCGGGATCGCGGCCCAGGAAGGCGGCCAGCAGGGCGCGGCAGGAGTCCAGCACGTGGGGGCCTTTGACGGTTACTGGGTCGGTGGCGAAGGCCCCTTTGGCGGAGTAGCGGCGGCCTATGCCGGCCAGCAGGCAGGCGAGGTTCTTTCGCCAGTTGCCGTGCACTATCAGCGCGGCGTCGAAGCGCGCCCGGCGCAGGGCCAGGATGGTGCGGAGGAAAGGCAGCAGGCCGCCCTTGCCGGCGCCCGGCGAGCGGTCCCAGAAAGGGTCGCAGCGGTAATGCTCTATATGCGCCCCGGCCAGCGGCACCACGGCGCGCGAGTAATCCTTGGTCCACCAGGCCGCGCCGAGGCCGTCGACGCCGCGGAGGGCTTCGTGGATGGCGAGACTGATGACAGTGTCGCCTACATTATCCAGCGAGACGATAAGGACTTTCATAATAAAAAAGCCCCCTTGCGGGGGTTTTTTCGGCGGGGTGGTTCCCATGCCCGTGGCTCCACCGGACCACTTGCCGCTCGGCGAGCGGCCCCATCCAAAAAAAGCCCCCTTGCGGGGGCTTTAAATTTGGTGGACGTGACAGGGATCGAACCTGCGACCTCCTCCATGCCATGGAGGCGCTCTCCCAGCTGAGCTACACGCCCGAAATACAACTTCTTAAAGAACTGTATATATTCTACAAAAAGAACCGGGTGGGTTCAAGAAAAAAATTAACATCGCGCGCCGCGGGGGCGGAAATCGGCCCGCCGCCACCAGGCCTCCGGTGCGTGGTTTTTGAGGAGGGGGCGGCAATTAATGTAAAATTATATTAATCTGCGGTAACGGAGCATTACTTAATGAAGATCAAATCGTTCAACGTCATTCCCAACCTCCCGGACAGCCTGAAGGCCTTAGACGAGCTGTCGACAAATATGTGGTTCACCTGGAACTGGGACGCCATCATGATGTTCGTCAGCATCAATGAGGACCTGTGGCACCGCTCCCACCGCAACCCCAAGTGGATCCTGGGCACGCTGGCCCCCGAGCGCCTAGACGAGCTGAGCCGGGACAACAACTTCCTGGGCCGGCTGGGGGAGATAAAGAAGAAGTTCGAGGATTACATGTCCTACAAGGACACCTGGTTCGCCAAGAACGCCGACGCCCAGGACAAGGACATGCTGGTGGCCTACTTCTCCATGGAGTACGGCATAGGCGAGGGGCTGCCGATCTACTCCGGCGGCCTGGGCATGCTGTCGGGCGACCATCTTAAATCCTCCTCCGACCTGGGCATGCCGCTGGTGGGCGTGGGCCTCCTTTATAGGAAGGGCTACGTGCAGCAGGTGCTCAACCGCGACAACTGGCAGACCGAGCGCTATCCCGAGAACGACTGGTACAACATGCCGGTGCAGATAGTGAAGGACCACGCCGGCAAGCCGCTGCGCGTGGAGGTGGACCTGGCCGGAGAGCGCGTGCAGGTGGGCGTCTGGAAGGTGCCCGTCGGGCGCGGTTCCCTGTTCCTGCTCGACACCAACCTGCCCGAGAACGCCCCGGCCTCCCGGACGATCACCGAGCAGCTTTACGGCGGCGACCGCGAGAACCGCATCCGCCAGGAGATAGTGCTGGGCATCGGCGGCGCGCGCGCGCTGGAGGCCATGGGCCTCAAGCCCACCGTCTTCCACGTCAACGAGGGGCACAGCGCCTTCCTGCTCTTCGAGCGCATCCGTCACCTGATGAAGAGCCGCGGCCTGAGTTACGCCGAGGCGCGCGAGATAGTGTGGGCGTCCTCCGTGTTCACGACGCATACCCCGGTGATGGCCGGCAACGAGTACTTCGACTTCGAACTGGTGCGCAAGTATTTCGAGACCTACTCCAAGGAGCTCGGTCTGACTTTCCCCGAGTTCCTGGACCTGGGCAAGGAAGAGCACACCTCCATGGGCTTCTGCATGACCGTCGTGGCCATGAAGCTGTCCGCCTTCCTCAACGGCGTGAGCCTGCTGCACCGCGACGTGTCGCGCGACATGTGGCACAAGCTGTGGCCCGGCCTGCCGCGCTACGAGGTGCCGATCGAGGGCATCACCAACGGCGTGCACACCTGCAGCTGGATCAGCCACGAGCATCACCAGCTTTACAGCAGGGCGCTCTCCGGCGGCCATAACGGCGTGCCGGATTCCTGCGACTGGCCCAAGATCACCGAGATCGACGACAAAGAATTCTGGGACACGCACATGCTGCGCAAGGTCAAGCTGGTCAAGCTGGTGCGCGAGCGCCTGCGCCGGCAGCATACCCGCCTGGGCGCGGACCGCACCGTGCTCGCCGAGATCGAGACCGTGCTCAACCCCGAATACCTGACCATCGGCTTCGCGCGGCGCTTCGCCACGTACAAGCGCGCCACGCTGTTCATGCGCGACCTGGAGCGCCTGCTGCAGCTCGTGACCGACGAGAACATGCCGGTGCAGTTCGTGTTCGCCGGCAAGGCCCACCAGGCCGACGCGCACGGCAAGGAATTCATCAAGCAGGTGGCGCGGCTGTCGCTGGACAAGCGCTTCAAGAACCGCATCATCTTCGTGGAAGACTACAACATGAACGTCGCCCGCTACATGGTGCAGGGCGTGGACGTGTGGATGAACAACCCCATCCGCCCGCTCGAGGCCAGCGGCACTAGCGGCATGAAAGCCGTCATCAACGGCGTCATGAACCTCTCCGTGCTGGACGGCTGGTGGCCCGAGGGCTACTCGCCGGACGTGGGCTGGGCCATCGGCGGCACCGAGGCCTATAACTCGGACGAGGAGCGCGACTACGTGGAGGCGGAGAGCATCTACAACCACATCAAGAAGATGGTGGCGCCGCTCTACTACCAGCGCGACGAGCAGGGCCTGCCGCGCGGCTGGATCAAGATGATGAAGGCCTGCGTGCAGAAGCTGGTGCCTCATTTCAACACCAACCGCATGGTGCGCGAGTACCACGAGAAGTTCTACTCGCACGCGCACCGCTCCTCCAAGAAGTTCCTGGAGAACTCCCGCGTGGCCGAGATCGCCCGCTGGCGCCGCAAGCTGGAAGACAACTGGCCCCGCGTGAAAGCCGTGGTGGACCAGTTCAAGCCGGAGATGGAGGTGCACGCCGGGGCCAGGCTGCCGGTGAGCGCCGTGGTGTGGCTGGGCGACCTGACGCCCGAGGACGTGGACGTGCAGCTCTATATCGGCGCGGCCGGCGGCGAAGCGATGTTCAAGGACGGCAAAGCCGTTTCCATGACGCACGACGCGCGCATGGGCGACGCCTACCTCTACAAGGGCGAGGTGCCCTGCTACAAGAGCGGGCGCCATGACTTCGCGGTGCGCGTGCTCGGCCGGCACCCGGACGCGGTGAACGCGCTGATGCCGCTGTACCTGAAGTGGAGCGAGGAATAGCGCGCCCGCGGTATTGTGTTGCGCGTTAAAATATATATAATAGTTCTAACGGCCGGAAACGGCCCGGTAGTATGCGGAAATAAATAGAGAGGTAAATAAGCAAATGGCAAAAGGTAAAGTAAAGTGGTTCAACGACAAGAAGGGGTTCGGTTTCATCATCCCGGAGGACGGCTCCAAGGACCTCTTCGTCCATCACTCTTCCATTCAAGGCGAAGGCTTCAAGACCCTGGCTGAAAACCAGGAAGTGGAGTTCGAAACCGAGAACACCGACAAGGGCCCCAAAGCGGTCAACGTGACCAAGACCCAGGCCCCCAAGTAAGCTTAACTTACCTTGGACATATCCGGCCCCGCCAAAAGCGGGGCCGGATCTTTTATGGGGGGGGACGTTCTTAACTATTGGACTATTTGCAAAGACATGAGCAACGAGCCGGGGTATGCCGTCATTCCCGCTGTGTTCCGCAATAGTCCAATAGTTAAGAACGTCCCCTAATAATAGAGGAACTCTCTTTTGGTGATTTCGGGGGCGGACTGGGTGTCGGGGAGGCGGTTGCCGTTGTAGACGATGGAGCGGGTTTTGCGCTGCTCGGTCCAGTTGCCCTTGGCGTCGTACTTGTAGGAGTAGGCGTACTCGTACTTGGGCTCGGCGGCGTCGGCGTCGTAGACCAGCTCCTTCTCGGGGCGGCCCTTGGCGTCGCAGTAGATCTCGACGCGCGTCATGGGCTGTTCGCCCGAGTCGTAGGTGGTGGCCACCTCGCGGCGCAGCGTGCCGTCCTCGCGCAACTCGTAGACCGTCTTTTTGCGCAGCTCGTTGCTGCCGCCGTATACGGAGTGCGTTCGCGAGGCTGCGGCCTTGTTCCAGGCCCAGGCGTCGCGGCTCAGCTGGCGGCCGTCGAAATCGTTGACCGTGGTCTCGGTCAGGTTGTTCTTCTTGTCGTAGACGTGCAGGGTGACGCTCTCGAGGTTCATCAGCGGGTCGAAGGCGTGCTCCTCGGCCGTGAAGCCGGCCTTGGTATAGAGGCGCAGGATGCGGCGCACCGGCTTGCGGGCGCTCTCGCGGCCCTGGGAGGGGGAGGCGTCGAACACCGTGACGATGCCGAAGTCGGCCTTCTTGTGCCGGCGGCAGAAATCGTCCATCGAGGACTGCGCCTCGCCGCTGAAAGTGGTGGTCAGCTTCTCCTCGGACTTGCGGCCCTCGCAGAAGGCGCGGGCCTCCTCCTTCTCCAGATACGAGAAGGCGTGCTTGAGCACCATGTTCTTGCCGTCGTACTCCGCCTCCTCGGTCTTCATGCCGTAGAGGTCGCAGGCCAGCGTGTTGACGGCCTTGGGCGAACCCTCCAGCCACTCCTTGCCGCGCCGCAGCGGCTGCATTCGCAGCACCTTCAGCGCCCGGGTCCGGGGCTTGAGCTCCGGGCATTTGAGCTCGGTCTGGGCGGCGGCGGGCAGGCCGAGGGCGAGTATGGTCAGGAAAATAGCGGTTTTCATTTTGTCTCCCGTGCGAGTCGTAAATATATTATACTTTTACTGAATTTAAATTGCCGCAATTTCCGCACCGGAGGACAAATGACCGACAATAAAGAAGGCGCCAAGCCGATGCAGCTGGAAGTGCAGATGGACGAGGCCACCGCGCAGGGCACCTACGCCAACCTCGCCGGCGTCACCCACAGCGAGACCGAGTTCATCTTCGATTTCCTGTTCCTGCAGCCCAACCAGCCCAAGGCCAAGCTGCGCTCGCGCATCATCTCCAGCCCCGTGCACACCAAGCGCTTCCTGCTCGCCCTGCAGGAGAACATCAAGCGCTACGAGGAACGCTTCGGCGCCATCCCCGAACGCGCGGTCAACCTGACGCAGGGCCACAGCTGAGCCTGGCGGGGGAAAAGAAAAAGCCCGGGAGGTCCCGGGCTTTTTCTTTTGGCGTGGAGCTTACTTGCTGCCCTGCAGCAGGAAGGCCTGCTTTTCCACCGGCAGGTGGCAGTTGAGCTGGTAGCCCTTCTGCTTCACGCGGGTCAGGGCGTCGCGCGCCATTTCGTCGAGCTGCTCGTCCGAATAGTCCGGGTGGGCGTGCCACAGCACCAGGTCGCGCGCCTGGGCCTTCTCCACCGCGAAGTCCACCACCACCGACAGGCCGGAGTGGCCCTGCTTCTTGAACGTCTCGTAATCCTTGTCGTTGTAGACGGCGTCGTGGACGAAGATGTCCGAGCCCTTCACGAAGCCGCCGAGCTTCTCGTCGTAGTCCTGGAAGGCGGTGGCGTCGCCCCAGATCTCGCTGTCGGGGCAATAGGAAATGCGCCGGCCCAGGATGTCCAGCACGTAAACGAGCGTGCTGGTGGGGTGGTTGGCGTACATAGCCGACAGCTTGACCCCGGGGAACAGCTCGTAGTTGTCCTCGAGGATCTCGTAGATATCGATCTTGGCCTTCGGGGCCTGCTTGGTCAGGGAGAACGAGCTGTAGAACGTGGCCTGCGCCACTTCCTTGAGCGTCTTCTCAGGGTCGTTGGAGCCGATGAGGTGGATATTGAAGTGCGGGTCGTGGATGGGCGCGAAGCGGCCCAGGCCCAGGATATGGTCCATGTGGAAATGCGTCAGGCAGATCCAGATGTCCTTATAGTAGCGCTTCTTCTCCGCTATTTCCTTGCCGAGTTCGACGATGCCGGTGCCGGCGTCGAAGATGAAGATGTGCTCTTTGGTCTCCACCGAGAGGCAGGAGGTCTGGCGGCCGTAGCGCGAGGCCGAGTTGGGCAGCGTGGCGGGCAGGCCGCGGGCGCCCCAGACCGTCATGCGGATCTGGCCGGCGTCGAGGTCGCTGGCCTGCGGGTGCTCTTCCTCGCGGATGATGGCGGGGGCGGCCGCCGGCGCGTCGGCCGGGGACGGGACGGGAGCCGCGCCGTCGAGGATGCTCTTGACCGTGTTGGAGAAGGTCTCCACATTGTAGGGTTTCTGCAGGAAGAAATCGGCGCCGAGCTGGAAAGCGCGCTGCTTTTCCACGTCGTAGGACTTGCCCGAGACCACGATGATCTTCATGTGTCTGAGCGCGGGGTCCGACTTGACGGACTTGCAGATGTCCATGCCGGTGATGCCGGGCATCATGATGTCGGTCACGATCAGGCGCGGCATCTGGGCCTTGATGGTGGGGATGGCCTCGAGGGAGTCCTGGACCAGCGTTACGGTGTAGCCCGCGTCGGTGAGGAGGTCGCGGGAAAGTTCGCCGACCATGGGGTCGTCGTCTACGATGATGATATCGGGGTTTGCCATTGTTTTCTCCGCTCGCTGACGCTATTTACTATAATAGTATAAATTAATCCCGTTAAGGAAATGTTACACCCCCGTTAAATTATGATGAGGATAATCGCCGGAACGCACCGCGGAAGGAAGATCTTCTCGGTACCCAAAGACAAATTCGTCAAGCCGATCTCGGCGAGGATACGCCAGTCCTTCTTCGACATCGTGCGGCCGTACATCACGGGCGCCGTGCTGCTCGACCTCTACGCGGGCGTGGGAACCGTGGGCCTGGAGGCCCTCAGCCGCGGCGCCTCCAAGGTGGTCTTCGTCGAGAAGGAAGGCATCTGCGTCAAGACCATCGAGAAGAACATCGCCGCGCTGGAGTTCACCGACAAGGCCAAGGTGCTCAAGGCCGACGTGCTCAGCGGCCTGAAATGGCTGGAACACTTTTCCGACTACAAGGGCTACGACATCGTGTTCATGGGGCCGCCTTACCGCACCTCGGAGAACCTGCCGCTGTTCTACAGCGTCGAGACGCTCACCCTGCTCTCCGAGGCCAAGATAGTCACCCCGACGGCCCTGATAGTGGTGCAGCACCACAAGAAAGAGGTGCTGACGCCCGTCCCCGGCCTGGAGCACGTGCGCCACGAGCGCTACGGCGACACCGACGTGGACTTCTTCCGGCCGGTGAAATGATCTTCGATCCGTTCGAGCTCAACTACAGCAAGATCCGGGCCTACCTGGACTGCCCTTTCCTCTATCGCTACATCTACGCCGAGCGCAAGTTCGCGCCGCAGACGCCGTTCTCCTCGCTGGGCCTCTCGGTGCACAAGGCGCTGGGCGCCTTCCACGCCCGCCCCGGCGACCTGGGCGACCTGCTGCAGTATTACGAGGACAACTGGATACACCACGGCTACGGCCGCGCGCAGGAGAGCATGGAGTTCTACAACCGCGGCGCGCGGGTGCTGGAGGCCTGGTGGCTGCACTGGCAGGCCAACACGGCGGTTGTGCTGTACTCCGAGAAGCACTTCGAGTTCCCTTTCGAGAAATGGCGGATCAAAGGCACCATCGACCGCGTGGACAAGCTGCCCGGCGGCCTGGTGGAGCTGCTCGACTACAAGATGGGCTTCGAGGACCGCAACGAGTGGGACGTGGCGGGCAGCCTGCAGCTGAAGATCTACGCGCTGGGCCTCTCCCGCGCGCTGCGCCAGAAGGTGGGCGCGACCGGCTACTTCATCCTCACTTCCCTGCAGAAGGTGTCGCTGCCTTACGACCCGTCGGGCGAGGAGGCCACGCTGGCCCTCATCCGCGAGGCCGGCGACAAGATGCTGGCCCTGACGATGGACCGCAAGGGCAACTGCCCGCGCTGCCCCATCCGCCGGCTCTGCCCCGAATCCACCGCCAAAGAGGACTAGGCGCCGCCGCCTGAAAAAGAAAAGCCCGGGAAGTTCCCGGGCTTTTTCTTTAGCGCTGTACGCCGGCCGGCGGCGCCGCGGGGGCGCTATCCGGCGGCGGCAGGTGGGGGAGGTTCTTGGCTTCCTTGTAGATCTGCAGGAAGACTATGACGCAGGAGATCAGCAGCGGGCCGAGGAACAGGCCCAGCGGCCCGTACACCTTCATGCCGCCGATGATGCCGAGGAAGAGCAGGAAGATGGGCAGCTTGGCGCCCTTGCCTATCAGGATGGGCCGCAGGATATTGTCGGTCAGGCCCACGGCCACCGCGCCCCAGATCAGCACGAATAGTCCGGTCTTGGCCCCGGCGAGGAAGTACATCAGGGCGCTGAGCGGCAGCCAGACGAGGCTGGTGCCGACGAAGGGGACCAGCGCCGCGAAGGAGGTGAGCAGGCCGAACAGGGCCGGGGCCTTGACGCCGGCCAGCCAGTAGCCGAAAGCGCCGATGAAGCCCTGGATGAGGGCCGTCAGCAGCAGGCCGCGCACGACGGCCATGGTGGTGATGTAGAGCTGGTTGGCCACGCGGTGCTTGTACTCCTGGTCCATGGGGAGGAGGTCGATGAGCCAGTGCAGGAAGCGCTCGCCGTCGCGGAACAGCGCGAACAGCGAGAACACCATGACCATGAAATTCACGAGGAAGAAGAAGATGTTCTTGATCAGGCCGGTGCCGGATCTGGTGATCTTCTCCTGCAGGCCCTTCACGCTGGTGGTGAGGATTTCGCCGAGGTCTATGTTGAGGTAGGACTTCACGCTCTCGGGCAGGGGGATGTCGAGGTCTTTAAGGGAGAGGGCGCTGAGCCACTCGTTGGTGCGCGGGTAGAGGTCCCGGGATTCGTTGAGCAGCAGCCAGCCGAAGATCAGCAGGGGCAGGGCCAGGGTGAACACGGCGATGAACGTGCTGGCGGCCGCGGCCGCTGAGCGGTTGGAGACTATCCGCTTGCGGATCCAGGCGTGCAGCGGGTAGAAGATCAGCGCGAAGGCCGCGGCCACCACGAGCGCCCCAATGAAGGGCGACAGGATGTGCAGCAGCTGGTAGAGCAGGAAGATCAGGATGCCGAAGAAGAAGATCAGGAAAAGCTGGGCCTTGTCGAAGCG
>Ga0209000_1001825_pt1 | contig 12736 bp, 5 predicted proteins | sample RifGroD2_FD_183998 | JGI IMG/M metagenome (GOLD analysis project Ga0209000, IMG submission 183998) | Groundwater microbial communities from Rifle, Colorado, USA - Groundwater D2 (SPAdes) (version 2) | ecosystem: Environmental > Aquatic > Deep subsurface > Groundwater | place: Rifle, Colorado...
TGCTATCTGTCTGTTAAGTGCCGCCTCATTGGTATTTACTAACTGCATAACCACAGCGTTACCGTTTTTCAAATCCTCTTTGGCCTGCGTAATAACAGAAGGCATCTGCATAGAGGTAAGTATTTGGTTAAAAAATCTCTGCTGTGCGCTCCAAAACTTGCCTACTGCCCTACCCTTTGCATTGCCATCCTGACCTTGACCTGTTTCCTCTAATGCTTTGTGTAGATTTTGAAGAACAGTTTGCCAACCTATTGCCATCGTGTCGTAAATTTCTATCTGTTCTTCTGTAAGGTTATGCTTTATTGTTCCATAGGTAACGCCATCAAAACCTAAACTTCTAGCAAGGTAAGCACCCATAGACTTTAAATCCCTGGCAACTAACTCCATTGCCGCTAATCCACCAGCAGAAACTTTAGAAACAAAGTCAGTCTTGTCGGCAAAAGGAGTACCTTCTCCCCATATGCCCAATCTATCGGCGTAAGCAAGATTAGATACCTCTGTTGCGCCAGTAGCAGACACATAAACTATTCTTGCTTTAGGTAGTAACTTCTGCAACTCTATGCCTGCCAATGCCCTCTTGGAAGTTTTCTTAACCCCTCTACTTCCCTTCATTGATAGACTATTCTGCATTTGGTGTGCTTCATCAAAAGCAATAACTCCGTCAAAGTCCTTGCCTAACCAGTCCACAATTTGACTAAGGCGTGACTTAGTACCTTCTTTATTCGATAACTCGCCGCCCTTACTCATATTAAGACCATTGCCGAGAGTATCATAAGTAGTAAATAAAACTCCGTCACCATGCTTAACCTGAGTGCCTGTTTTAATGGTGCTTAATTCAAATAATGTTTTAGTGTCACCGCCAACGTCACCAAAATCCCTTACCGCATCTTCAAATAGCGGTGCGTTCTTGCTTATCCAAACTGCCTTTTTACGTCCTTGCCGCATATTGTCTATGATAATACCGGATATTTGCCTACCCTTGCCTACACCAGTACCGTCCCCAATAAAAAAACCCCTCCTATTACCGTTAGGAAGGATTTGTTCATGCGCTTGCCCTGCATATACCACTGACTCTAACTGTGCTAAAGACAAAACACCATTATCTATTATCTCTTGTGGTAAATTAGGTGTGTATGTCGGTGTAGGTGGTTCTACCGCCGCCATTGCCGAGCTCTGAGCCAAATTGCCGGGGTGTTCTTTTGCGCCCTTAATCTTTAGTTTCTGAGGCGTATACTGAGAAAATACAGCATCGGTCAACTCTGTTTCGGTAGTCTTTTTATCCTTCTTAGATTCTACCTTTACATTTCCAGTGCGCTCGCCATTCTTTCCATTAGGTACTGTGCTGTTTCCGCTGCTGTTCTTAGTTGTGTCATTTCCGGCAGCGTTATCCACGGTGTCCACTCGTCCGGTCCCTGCTTGGTCAGTAGATCCATTATCTTTTCCGGATTCATCCCTAACATCTGATCCAGTAGATCCCTCAGTTCCCCCGCCGCGTTCTTGTTCTGTACCCAATCCACCTTTACTTCCCCCGTTGCCAACGCCCACATTGCCAGTTGAAGTAGGTACAACATCGACGGATCCGGTGTCTGCTTCACCTGTTGTAGCAGGAATTTCGCTCTTAGGTTTATTGGGTTTTTGTTCATTTTGTCCATTAATTTCGGGTCTGTCACGTTTTATCCCCTCCAATAAAGGAAGTATATCTTCCAACTTATCAACTTTACCGGTTACTGTTTTCTCGGTAGTCGGGCCGTTTTTGTCAATAACCAGTATTTGCACATCAAAAGAGGTTCCGTATTTAGTGTAATTTTTACCGTTAATACCAATATTCGCCTTAACATTATAGGTTTTCTTGGTATCTCTCCACCATTGCTTGAAGGTTGCCGCATCCTCAGACATGCCACGACCAACAATAGCGACTAAACGCCCGTTAGGTTGCAGTCTCTTTAATGCCTGCTCAATATGCGGAATGACATTCTTGTTATCAGTTTTACCCTTAACCCTACCCGATGTAGAAGAAAACGGGGGGTTCATAATAACTACCGTTGGTTTAACATCGACAGGCAAGATATTATTTATCTGCTCGGCGTTCTCGGTAAACACTCGGTCAAAATTCATTTCCCTTAAAACTTCTGCCCTGCGCGGAGATAACTCATTAACGACTACCTGCGCCCCGGCAGTTTTAGCGAATACAGCAAGACCACCAATACCGGCAGACGGTTCTAAAACAGTATCGTTTCTAGTCATGTTCGCTGTCCATGCGGCAATATAAGCAAGGCTAGGAGGTGTAGAAAACTGCTGAAATTCGTCCTGCTCAGTTGTGCGCTTAGTTTGCGTAGGAAGACGGTCCATTATCTCTTGCAATGTTTCTAAGTAACCTTTTGCGCTCTTAATATCAATATATGGACCAACGCTTTTCTTATGCTTTAATAAGTACAGGTTAACTCCCAATTCCATAGCATCGTAAGCATCTTTGACGGTGTATGCTTTGCTTGCCTGATTGCCACCGAAAAACTTATCAGCAGTAAGAAATAACTCAACTGAACTAAGTTTCCTCTGACTCTCTATTCTTTCCATTACAAATTCTGCAATTTTACGAGAAGGAGTTGAATTTACGTTAGTTTCCTCGGTTGGTTGCTCATTGGAGGTTTCCTCCTTTGCATTATCCGTACCTTCTTTATCCTGCTTAACTTCCTCTTGCTTAACAGGTTCTTCTTCCACCATTTTAACATCTTTGTCATTATCCTGCGACTGTTTTTTTGCCTCTTTTTCTCTACGAGCAATTTCCTTTTCAATATACTTCTGCCACTTCTCATCATGTTTAATGCTCTGAAACATATCACCGAATTGCTCAGGACTGGAATTTATAATAGTCTCTAATTCATCATCAGACATAGTTGCAGGGTCTTTCGTTATTGGTCCGAAACCCTCTTTTTGACTTATTTCCTCCCATGTTTTATGTGCTTTACTATCTGACTTCGGTTCACTATCCTGCTTTTCCGGTACAGGTGTATTCCCTGTGTCTGCGGAAACTTCGGTAGTGTTTTTGTCGGCAGGAGTTTCTTTAGAACCTATAATTTTAGACTCAATAAAATTTTTAATAGCATCCTGATATTCTTTTACGGTCAAACCTTCTTTAATAATAGTTAATTCATTAAGAATTTTCTTGAAATCGTCTCTGTTTTTTATGACTCCTGCATCAAGTAACCTTTTGCCAACCTGTAAATATATACTTGGTTTCCCTAGTTCAGTTAAGTCACCTTTTTGTAACTTACCCCAAAGCATGTCATACATAGAATCTGCTATTCCTGCTCCTACATTTCCAAGCGCATCCTTTATTTCATCAGCAGAATTAGCAGTTTCTTGAATGACTTCCGGTTCTTTAACCTCTACTTTAGTATCGTCAGAATTTTTGTTATTTGGTTGTTTTTGTGAATTTAAGTCCTGCATTTTCAACTCATACAATTTTTTAAACCACTGATAGACATTGCCTGATATTTGCCCACCGCTATTCCATTTTTCTAATCTACCGAGAGAAGTTTCAATATCTCCAATTAGATCGGGAGAAGTTATCCTGAGTACGCCCATCAAATCTTTATTTAATTCCTCATAGTGCCTTTCCTTGCTATAACTAACCCTATTTTTTACGTGTTCTGATATTTGATCTAATATATCCATTGTATTATTGGTTGTTGTCTGATTAGTTACCTCACCTTGCCCCTGTGTGTTTACATGAGGTTCAGGAGTGGCACTTACATTATCAACGCTTATATCAGTACCTTCGTTGCTCAATACTCCCTGTTCCGGCAATCTAAGAAAATCCGGTATACTGTCGTCGTATACTACTTCCGGTTGCTTAACCTTCATAGTGCCGTATCTCTTACGCCCTGCTGTATCGGTTTGTGTCTCAGTAGGCGTAAATGCACCACTTTGAATATCTGCCATAACGCCCTGTACTGCCTGCTCAATGATGTTTTTACCTATGTCATTACCGACTAAATCATCAAAGGTGCTAGAAATTGCCTGTTCTTCGGTCATGCCTGCATCCATTTTAGTATCTATGGTATTATTGAACGCATCTTGACCTTCCGGCGGTAGTTGCTCAACAACTCTCTGCGCTATTGCTTCATGTACTGCGCCAAAACCGCCCATGCCTGCACCGAGAATAGCACCAAGGAACCCTGCTTCCTTAGATTGTGAATCCCAGGCAAATTCCTGACCTTGTGCGGTACGCTGAATATAATCCTGATAAACTTCCTCGCCGCCCTCTGTAAAACCTGCGACTCCTACCTTACCTGCGGTCATTGCCGCTTTGCCCAACCTTGAACCTGTGCGAAGTGTAGGTGTAAACATTGCCGCTATCTGAACGGCATCCAGACCGGCCAAGGCTAAGTTTTTGCGGTAAGTTTCCTCTGCCGCTTTATTTGATACCTCGAAAGAATCGCCCCTTAACTGCGACTGCTTAAATACTTCTCCTGCCTCCATTGCTGCTTCAACGGGACGTGATATGTCCGAACCTGCCAGCGAACCCAATATAACCTTCTGTGTTGGCGTTAGGGCAGGCGCACCTAGTTTAGAGGTAATCATACCTGCACCGGCATTTGCGCCCTTATAACCTGCTACCATGAGAGGTATAAGTGCGGCAGTAGATGGCAATGTCCTTGCCAATCTAACCGAATAAGTCTTAGGGTCAAGAAGTGAGTGCCAACCAAATTCACCGCCAGGGTCAACCTCAAAACCTTCACTAATACCCTGTCCTGTAGATGTTAAATTATTGCCCAACTCATTATATCCCTGCCAGTTTGCTATATTTCCGGCAGTTTCAACTAAGTCTCCCGTACCTGCTCGTAACGATGCACCTGTCTCAGTGAAGAAGTTATTGTCCTTGACGCTGGAATCTGTTGTGCCCCGGTAAGTCTCTATGACAGGTATGGCACTTGCGGCAGCACCAGTAATTTTCGCCGGAGTAGGTATTGCCTTGACTACCTCTTTAACCTTACTTGGTGCGCCTACAACGGTATTTATCGCCTTGCCGACATATGGTAGTGACTTAACACCTTCAAACGCCATCCCTGTGCCCTGTAACTGAGGTGCTACCTTTAATGCCGTATCTGCTATTTCTCCCCAATTTTTGAATTCTAGATCGGGGTTTCTTGCATCAGAAACAGTCATTCTCTTATCTGTTTTTACGCCGTTATCATAAATAGGCATCATTGTATCGGTGCCAAAAGGAAGCATCCCATTTAATCTTGTGTCTAGTCTGGTATACCAGTTGCCCTCCGGTTCCGGTGCTACTGGTTCGGGTGCAGGCAATTCCTCCTGCGCTACCCTATTTTCATCGTCATATAGATTGAACCATTTCGGAGGTTTACTTGAATTAGTTTTTGTTTGCTGCTGGACTGGTATCCAATTACCATTACTATCTAGTGGCAATATTATTCACCTGCCATTGCGTTAATTTGCGATAAATCCATAGGTTGATTAGCGGCACTGGCTTTTGCTGCATATTCTCGCGGCCACTTTGCCTTCATCATTTCAAGCACTAATCCCATGTTTACATTTGCGCCTAATGCTCTTTTTTGATTAGAATGGAACAAATCTTCTGCCTGTTCAAAGTTATCGAACTTGAATATTTCAGTAACAAAGTCCTGAGTGTTAGGATCGGCACTACTCCATAGAGATGCAAGATCATTTTTCCCTGAACTAGAATTTTGTTTCTGCTCGCTTACCCTCTTGTTATTAGCAATAGTTTCTTCAAGCGACCTGTTCTGATAATCACTTGTCGCTTTCTGCGCTGCGGTCATAGTCTCATAGGGAAGTCTTAACTGATCTTCCTTGTACTGATTATCCCATGCCTGCTGTTTTGCCGCCGATTCGTTGGCATCAATACCAGTCAAATAACTAATAACGTCTTTCCTCTGTTGTCTCTGAGCACTAAGGTTATCGCTCTCCAACCCCTGAGCATATAAAAACGCCTGCTGCTGTAGTTGAGCATCCAACGCCTCTTGACCTGCCATTTCTGCCATGCCGAGACTTTTCATTTGCTTGTCCCTGTCCTTGCCGATCATAGCATACTTATCCTCATACCTGTCCGACATAGAATCTCTTTGACCTGATGCTATCCCACTACCCCTTATTCCTGCGGCAGCGGCATTTGTCGAGACGTTTGCTAATGACTTGTTCTCGTTTTTTTTCGTGGCATCCATTGTGTCGGTATAGTCCATACCTAACTGATTACGCTTATCCTCAAACCCTACTTGCAATTGATTGGACTGTGCGCCATGTAGACCGCCGTATAGGTCAAGTCCGCTGTTGTACCCCTGCATAAAGCGGTTAGTGTCCATCTGTGGCATTGGTGCGGTCATATAGGGACTAACTAAGGATGATGCGCTGTCTACCTCTGCCTTATTGGTATTAGGGTTAATTTTAAACCCTGTACCTTCTTGCAGGTTAACGCCGCCCGGTAAGTCAATTGACCTGTTGCCAGCGTTCCATTTTGCGTTAGGGAATAAGTCTGTTATTTGTTTTGCTATTTTAAACACCTCCTATTAGTGGTGTGATTGTCTTACCTGTGCTTGCATCGGTGAGTATATCAGTTACCTGACATTGTGCGGTTATTGGGGTTATTGCGCCATGCCCGGGGTATGTCCAAAGGTGAATTTGGTATATAGTTTCGTTTGCATAATATTGTAGTTGTCCCCACGCATAAATATTGCCATCGTCATAAGGGTCTACAAATAGATCATTATACAAATAATCTGAAATAATAAATTCATCTTCAGATAATATATTGCCACTTAAATCACATTTTGCAGTATATACTATTACTTCTGTATCCCCACCAAGAGTTACTTGATATATATAAGAATCTTTAAAGAATGGGTGATAATAAGTATATTGTCCGGATACTGGTAGGTTTGCATAAGTAAAATTACCATTTATATCTATCATGCCCAATTGGAGTCCTATGCCAATTGTATGAAATCCTAAATATGCAGTTGTTCCATTACTTATGGCAATACCATATCCTGTTGGTCTAAGCGTAGTATCTACTCCGACAAAATTAGTACAATCTAAATCAGAAGTAGCAGTATATAAACGAACGCCACTAACAACATAAAAATAAACCAACTTATTTCCAAGTCTCTGAAAATAAAAATAACTAGAAAATGTTCTGCCAGTTATTTGATGTGTTTCGTAACCTGTGCCATCAAGATTTACGCTATTTATTGATACACTAAAAGGAACATTAATGCTTTTTGTCCAACCATATATTTTACCATTATTGAAATCAAAATAGTCTGCATTTAGACCAGTTGGCATATTGATTAGTGACATAATATTTCCATCAACATCGAATATATACAAATTATCTATATAGATGTATATCTCGTCATTGTATATATCTACTAATCGGACAAAGTATTCAGTATCTATTATTTTTTTAGTTGTCCATTCTGTTCCGTCAGGATTCATTGTTCCCAAAAATACACCAGTATTATTAGCGTATACGATTACCTGCTTTTCACCGATACGTTTGTTTAGGTGGACGGATACATCTTTTCCCCATGTCCTCTGACTTGCATCATTGACTGGTGGGGGTGGGTCAATTGTACCGCCGGGATATGTCCAGAGTTGGTTAATACCACTTAAATCTTCCTGTGTCCAAGCATAAATTATAGAATCATCACTATTTACAAAAATTATTACTCTGCCTAGTTCTACACTTCCTATATCATACATTATCTCTGCCCTGCTGGTTAAATCGAGATTATACCTAACTACAATAATATTGACGTTATCAAATAGCACATTATAGAGATAATTATTAACTATAGATGTTTGAAGAAAATAGTCGTACAAAGGAACCTCTAAGACATTTATAAAACCACTGCCATCACTATTAACCCTGCAAACCTTACGCTTTACAATACCTTCAACCTCTCCAATATAACTAACAAAAGCGTATGAAGAATTGCTTGTGACGGCAAATCCAGCACCTATGTCTACATCAACAGGGGTGTCACCGACAGTAAAACTACTTCCATCCAAATCAGAAGTGGCAATGAAAAAATCATACTGCGCTATCTGCATGAAATAAATAAAATTACTACCACATCTAGCAATACCGAGCGCAGACAAGTCTGTAACGTTACCAACGACAACAGGGACAGTCTCGTTACTCCCATCTAAATCACTACTTGCAGTAGCAATATCCTCAAAACCGTACCCCTCTGTCCAATGATAATAAATTTTGTTACTATTGAAATCAAAATCGCTACTACTATTTGAAAATACACCTGTTAATGTATTTTGCGATAAAATATTTCCGTTAAAATCGCATATAATTATAGTTCTATATGAACCAATAGAAGTATTAATATATAGTTTGTCGTCATTAATACGAACACCAAAACCACCAAAACTTCCCTTATCAAGCAACTTTTTAACTGTCCAGTTAGTTCCGTCCTGATTCATTGTTGCTAGATATAATGCTTCTGAATTGCTATATATAATGTGTTGTAAACCGCCATACAGTGTATTTAAGTGGACACTGACATTTGATGCACTAAAAGTTCTCTGACTAGCAGGAGTTGTCACGTAGGCACCACCGCCCCCCGACATTCAGCATGAACATGAAAATAAGCGGTTGCCACAGCAGGTAAATTATCACTATGAGGTGTCACAACAACCCCTGTGTAAACGCCCCCAGTCTGCACTAACTGAAAAGCGGGTACTAATGGACTCGGAAAGTCTGTTGGACTGTATTCTGCTGATACTGTCACTACAGGTTTGACGGTGTAACTATTGACGAAGGTAAGTGTAACCGCAGCGGTGTAGTTATAAGCAGCAGTGCCGCTTTCGAGATAAACGCCACTCATGGAAGCAGATAGATTCATTAAATACTGCTTAATCTTACCCATATTGCCGTTGATAGTATCAACCATGGCATTTTGACTCGTACTGTAGTTTAAATCAACTATACTCAAAGGTTTCTTCGCCATTAACGACTCACCCCCGGCAATACGGTTATCCTGCCGCCCATAACACCTCTCAGGGTACCATCAGTATTAAGTCTGAGAGATACATTATATCCCCTGACATTGCACAATCTAATATCACTTGTTGTTAATTTGTCGCGGTCTAAAACGAGTTGATCCTGAGATATTTCAGATTCACCGTCTGACTTACCGAATACATCAATAACAAGGTCATAGTCCGGTTCTGCGGTAAGATAAAGTCTTTTGAGTGCTATCTTATTACCTTCACCGCTAATTGGCCCTATGGTCATATCATTCTCAATAGCATAGGTGTCTAAATCATATTCGCTATCATCAATCTTAACTATGCGGTTATCGTTAAGGCCAAGGTGAACGTATTCCCTGCCCATTACAGTTCCAAAACCTGCCGCACAATTAATGACGAATGGGTATTCATAGATAAACCAATCACCTTTATCATAGACGAATACGGTTGTTTTACTTGTCGGACTATTCGGCAATACAAGCCAAAACTGACCGCCGTTCTCAAAACAGAATACATTTGTGAAACTGTGTCCGGCGAATAAACTTTCAACCTTCTCGCTTATCGGTAACGCTTCACTTCCTGAGTAAGCATAAACCCTAAAATCTCCGTCCTCTTGTGTTAGCCAAATACAAAGATTTCCTACCTTAGCGGCGCATCCCATTTTATACAGACCAACCTTGCCTATCTCGGATGAATCGACGCTAATATCGTCTTGACTAGCATCACTACCGCGAGAGAAGTAAACCCGATAATGCCTTCTTGTTGTGAAAATAATCATATGACCACCGAGAGAAACGCCCTCTAGTGTCGGTTCTGCTGCGGTTGTCGATACGTCAAACCAGTTATTTTCCGGCCAATATTCGTGACTGATATTACCGTTTTCGTCTAATCCACAAACATAAATCCGGTTCGGGTAAGCATCGGTCAATCCGCATCCAAATAATGAATCTTCATGCTTCCAAATGCGATCCATTTTCGGCATAACTCCACTTGTGCCTGTGGCAAAGTTTGACCATACTCCTATTCCTCCGGTGTCAATGGAATAGACATATAACCTTCTGCCGCCTGCCATCAGTAGCAAATTATCTGCTGCTAAACCTGTTTCATCAACGGTTGTCCATAGAACGCTTGAATATCCATAGTTGCTTGCAGCGTCACCCTGTAAATCCTCCCATTCTTCTTCTGCTCCGACTTTCTGCCAAATAGTTTCGTTTACCTCAACTACTAATTTAGTTTCCATATTGACTTTTGGCGCAGAGTGAATACTTTTAATGGGATACGAGAAGTCAGAGGTAACTAAACTGCAACCTTCACGGGTACGCAATTTTTCGTCTACAATAAGAAAGTTTTTGCCGCTTGACGGTTCACCTATTAACCTTGTGTGAAGCGTATTTATACCTCTAAACTTATCTATGTCGATAGATGTTTTGCCGACACCTGCCGAAGTCTGAATAGGTTGCATTTTCATTATGACCACCTACTTACCTTAACTCGTCTCGGTGCTTTAGTTGCCGGAGTTGTTCTCTCTAAGTCCTCCATCGCCTTATTGCGGTAGAGGAAATATTTGTTCATCAGATCATTTGCTTTGCCGTTATCGCCTATATCGCTCTTATACTGAGAGGCAACATAGTAAGTCATGGCATAGTGAAATAACTCATGTACCGCAGGTGTATTGCCTATTGCAGTTATCACGGCAGGCACTTGATAGTACCAAACTTCATATGAACCTGTTTGTGGGAAACGTATTTTACCTTGCCTATGGTCGAACATTCCGTCATAAAATTCACTATACTTTTTACCGTAGTAGGGTTTTCCGTCTTTCTCTATTTCGAGTATTTCAAGTAAGTTTGTGGGTAGGTTAGTAAATACATCTTGTGTTGCTGAAATGGTTGTTGAGGAGATAACTTTGGCATCTTTACCAAGGTCGGAGATTAGACATTGGTTTATTGCCTTGATGGTAACATCTTCGGGAATTGTGTCACCGTCGGTATGTAGTTTTTCTGCCATTGCTTTGATTTCAGTTCCGGTCAATTAGATCACCTACTTTATGTAAAATGGGAGGCGGTTAGACCTCCCTGATTGAAACTAACATATCATTTTAAAGAGATAGGCTGTCCTTCGGGACAGCCGTTGTTTATTGTTAAGCTTTGCAATAGTCAACCCACGATATATAAGCGGAAAGAATTGTACCTGATAATGTGAGGGTTAGATTGCCTCCACCACTAGTTCCAGAAAGTATAATGGTTGCAGCATTGGTTCCGTCACTACTCCAACCGTGCGCAATACCTCTACCAGATGCAGTCGCATATCTAATCATGTAATCCACTAGTGAGGTTACAATATTCCCACTCGTCAAGATCGATGGCAATGACGTATTGAAATACTGCCTGTAAACAGTACCAAAAATTCCGCCGTGCTGTTCGGGTGAGGCATACTCAGTATTTAAAGTCGCACCAGTAGTAGGAACTGTCGGTACTGCAACTGTCTCATGAAATTCTAATCGTGAGGTCTGCGGATTACTACCACCTGTACTTGTAAGCCCATAGAAGCGGTAGCGGTTGTATGCAGTAGTGTTGGTAAAGGTTTCCGTTACAAGAGTATCGCTTATTTGCGTGGAAGATGTATGCAGCGTTGTCCATGTTGTGCCATCGTTAGAGCCGTCGATTCTCCAACTAGTTGTATCCTCTGTACTACCAGTCCGACCCCTTACCAGTACCTTCGTGACTACTTTTGCTAATGGAAATTGCAATGCAACCCAATAATTTGCTGTGACACTGTTTGTCGCCCAGTCAGTAGCATCGTTATTATCGAATACCTTCCATCCGGCATACGTTGCGCTGTACTCACCAGAGACTGTGACCGTATAGGTGCCATCTGTACCGGTCATTGATGCACTGGTGGCGTTGACAGGATGACTTAACCTTACCTCTGTTATGGGAGTACTATGTGAATGATTTGTATTAGATTTCAACGCAAGCTGGTCACTTACCAATTTAGCGGATGGATACTGTGTATCAGTAGGTGATGAGAACGCTGTTACTTTGTTTGTCGCTACTTCTTTAGCAGCAAGGTCAGTTGTAAGGCTCGTTACATCAGACTGCGAGTGAGAGTGCATACTACTTGCCTTGCCCGAAACTGTAGTTGCTAGAGTATCAGCAGTATCCTTGAGAGACTTGCCTTGTGCGGCACTCAAGGCTTCTGTAGTGCTCGTGCTTGTAAGTGTGTTGTTTACAGTAACAGCGGACGGAATAGTTGGTTTATTCTTAATGAAGTCATCCGAAGTTGTTGTTGCTTGGTTCCAGTCGGCCTGTACATTAACTTCTGCACCAGTTGCAATGCCATCAAGTTTAGTTTTATCTGTCCCCGACATATAACCAGAAACAGAAGTCGTTGCGTCTGAGTGTGAGTGTGTTGTAGGTGTTGCAGTATACGTGCTTTCGTGGAATTCTAAACGTGCCAATTGCGGGTTACCTGTACCAGTAACTGCAAATAATCTATATCTCGTATATGCTTTAGTGTTGGCAAAGTCAAAAGTTCCAACAGTAGCGCCAATTGTTACTGACGATGAATATAATGTATCCCAAATTACATTATCGTTAGACCCCTCTACTCTCCATGAGGTTATATTTTCTGAACCTGTTGCCCTACCTTTTACTATAACTCTAGTTATAATTTTTGCAACTGGCATTTGTATTGATATCCAAAAATCAGT
>Ga0209000_1001826_pt1 | contig 12727 bp, 12 predicted proteins | sample RifGroD2_FD_183998 | JGI IMG/M metagenome (GOLD analysis project Ga0209000, IMG submission 183998) | Groundwater microbial communities from Rifle, Colorado, USA - Groundwater D2 (SPAdes) (version 2) | ecosystem: Environmental > Aquatic > Deep subsurface > Groundwater | place: Rifle, Colorado...
CGCCTTCTGTTCCGGCTCGCTGGTGGCCCCGGACCTGGTGATGACCGCCGGCCACTGCGTAAAGACCAGCTTCGACTGCGCCGACGCCAAAATGGTTTTCGGCTACGCCATAAAGGAACAGGGGAAGAACCCTTCCCGCGTTGACGTTTCCGAGGTGTATTCCTGCAAGGGTATAGTAGCGCGCGACCAGGACGACCACGGCGCCGACTACGCCATCATTAAGCTGGACCGCCCGGTGCCCAACCACGAGCCGCTGCCGGTGAACCGCACGGGCGGCGTGAGCGAGGGGACCAGGCTGTTCGTGATCGGCCACCCGGTGGGCCTGCCGGTAAAGATAGCCGGCGGAGCCACGGTGCGCAACGTCTTTAACTACGCCGGCTACTTCAACGCCAACCTCGACACCTACGGCGGCAACTCCGGCAGCGCGGTCTTCAACGAGGAGACCGGGGTGATAGAGGGCATACTGGTGCGCGGCGGCACGGACTTCGAGGTGAAGAAACCGCTCTTCGGCGCCAAGTGCCGCGTCTCGGTGAAGGTTTCTGACGCGGGTGGCCGCGGCGAGGACGTGACCAGCGTCTCCAATGTTCTCAAATACATCCCGCTGCCCGGCCAGGAGAGCCCGACGGTGGAGATCCCGGTGGACCCCGAACTGCCCAACATACTGGGCAACTGCAAGAAACCCGGCGACGGCGCCAGCATAGCCGAGCTGATGGCCTACGTGGACTGCCTCACCGCCCAGCTCAACACCAAACCGTAAGCCGCCAGGATAAGGCAGAAAGCGAAACCGCCGGGGGAGCCCGGCGGTTTTGTTTTGGTAGAATAATAGCTGAAGTCTTTTGTAGCCGTCGCGGCATAAGGGACGCAGATGACTTTAATGACTATTTGTTAGCAAGGGGGGGTTAAGACAAGGTGGTCACGATCCGTGACCACCTTTTTGCGGTCCTCGCCATTCCATATTCGAATTGTATGAATGTAAGGATTCGAATAATGTATTGAAATATGTTCGAATATGTATTATAATTGGATATATGGCTATCAGAACTATAGAAATCGCTAAGGAGGAAGTTGAGAGGTTTCTATTGCTTGAAGAGGACCAATTTAATGAGATCAAGTCTATTGGGATCACTCCTGCAAATCTAACTAAAACGATATCGGCGTTTGCGAATAGTGATGGCGGAGACTTATTTATTGGGATTGAAGACGGGAGTCCCAGGACCTTGTCTGGCTTTGGAAACCCGGAGGCGGCGAATGGGCATATTCAAATTTTTGAGACCTTGTTCCCGCTAGGCGCAGACTTCTCATATGATCTGTTAAAGTCCAAAGATTTCTTTGGGCTTGTATTGTTTGTTCACGTAAATAAGACTTCACGGATTGTTAAAGCGTCAAATGGTATTCCTTATTTGAGGCGTGGCGCGCAAAATCTTCCTCAGAGTTCAGCGGAACAATTAAAGCGCCTTGAGCTCACGAAGGGGATCAGTTCTTTTGAATCGGAAACTCTTAACGTCCCATTGGGGGTTGTTACAGGTTCTGATATCGTAACGGGGTTTATAAAAAAAATCGTTCCAAACACTTTTCCAGAGCCTTGGCTCAGGAAACAGGCGCTTATTCGCGCGGATCTGCCGACAGTGGCCGGCGTGGTCCTTTTTGCTGATGAACCGCAGGCCCATCTTCCAAAACACTGCAGCGTGAAAATATATAGATACAAAACAAAAGAAGCTCAGGGTTTTCGGGAAGCTCTCGCTTTTGTTCCTGAAACAATTGAGGGGCCGCTATACTCGCAGATCCATCAGTCGGTGCGGCGCACGGTCGAAATTGTGGAAAGTATCCCAAGAATGGGAGATTCCTCGCTGGAAAAGATTAAATATCCGCCGGAAGCTTTGCATGAGATCATTACTAACGCGATAATCCATCGGGACTACAGTATAGCCGACGATGTGCATATCCGGATATTCGATAACCGTATTGAAGTTCAAAGCCCGGGAACGTTGCCTGCTCATATTACGCCCTTAAATATTTTAGAGGAGCGTTTTGCTCGTAATGGGGCGATTGTCCGCATACTCAATAAGTTCCCTGATCCGCCAAATAAAGATGTGGGCGAGGGTCTAAATACAGCTTTTGAGGCATTAGAAAGGATCGGCTTGAAAGATCCCATAATTGCTGAGAAGGGGGGAAGCGTGCTGGTTGTAATTAAGCATGAGCTTCTTGCTTCTCCAGAAGAGGCGATTATGGATTACCTCTCGCGTAATCCTACGATTAATAACCGCGAGGCAAGGCATATCACCCACATAACCGCGGATTATCGAATAAAGAGTATATTTGGACGGATGGTGAAGGCGGGTTTTATCGAGCAGGTGCCTGACACCAGGACGGTCAATACCTGTTATCGAAAAAAACAGTAGTTGGGGGGGATAGGGTGGGGGGGATAGGGGACGCTGTTTATTATCTTCCTAACTTCTAAAGAGCGAAGACGCCGGGTAAGTTATAATTGCAATATATAAAAGGAAAAGGTACCAGGAGAGTTTTTGGGGTTTACACCCAGTTGGGGAGTCTGAGGAAAAACAATATGAAAAAAACTAGTGCTTGGAAGAACATGGGTAAGATACACAAGATAGCTATTCCCGTGCGTATAGATACGGCTTTGCTGACGGCCCATGGTTGGTCGAAAGACGAGCCTAGCGTCCGCTTTGAATTCAAGAAGGCTCTGAAGCTTGCCAAGCTCCCTCCGGTAAAAATATCTGCCAACTGCCTGCTCCGCCTCGGCTGCAGCGCCGCCGGGAAAAAACTGGGATATTCCGCTAAAGCGGTTCCGGCCGCGGGGATAGAGTCTCGCGCGCCTAAGAATTTCGCGGAATTAAAAAGGGTTAGCCGGATTGCGCATCGGGTTTACCTTAAGGCCTGGGGAGCTAAAGTGGGCGGGTTCTTCCTGACCGCCGCAAAGGAATATGAAACGAAGTACCTGCCTAAGACAAGGTCGCTGATAATGTCCAGGAAGGGCAGGCCGGTAGCTTTGTACTCTCTGCTAAAATACTCGGAAAAGGGCAATGTAACCGATATCGTCACTTGGCACAATCCTTTCGTGCGCCTTACCCCTGCAGAAGTGCGCAGTGCCTGGCATCAGGCCGCCTGCTGGATGAACTCAGCCGCCAAATACCGTCTTGGGGTGGGCCTGGACTATTTCGACAAGGCGTCGATCGGGTTCTTTTCGGGCCTCGGGTTTAAGGTCGACCGCATACGCATAGTGCGTATATAGCCGTAAGGGCCCCGCAGGTTATCCTAATTATCAGAGGGAAAAGGTACCAGGAGAGTTTTTGAGGCTCGCTTGGAAATAGTGTAGAGGCCGGTGCGGCCCCGGCTGCGCAGCCAGGCGCCCAGGCGCGCCTCGATCTTAGCCGAGTAAATGGGGGAGGTGTCAAAGGTGTTGATGCCGAGTTTTACGGCTTCGTTCAGGACTTCTATCGTCCTGGCGTTATCCATCTTTCCCAGGTGATCCGTTCCCATCACCAGCCCCGACACCTTCAGGCAGTAGGCCGGCCTCTCGCACAGTTCCGCGTACTCCATCTCCGCCGGAAGGGCCGGCGTCCAGGCGGCGCTGCTGCGGACAGCTGGATTGCATGCCGGGAGCGCTAAGAAAAGGAAAGCCGGAAGGAATAGCGATGCGAACCTGTGTTTCATTGCAGAGGACCTCCAACTGCCGCGCGGACCGTGCGCGGTATTCTTTTATAGCGGGTTTAGCCGGCTTCCGGGCAGCTTTCCCCGGCCTCAGGCGCGGGATCCGCCGGAAGCGCCGCTTACCGCTATGATAATAAAAAGCGGGCGTTTCCCTGAACTTAGGGGGTGAGGGAAAAAAGCGGCAGGAAACTTGTCCCTGAGCCCGGCGCCGAAGGCGCGGAACTCAGTTATTCAGAAGAAAAGATCGCCCCACCCGGTCGCCTGGTTCCACCTGGTGGCGCGGTAAAGGCCGGGCCCCTTCAGCCCGGTATCGGGGTCTTCGGCCCTGACCTCCGTGTTATCCATAAGGGGTTTCATGCAGACGCCTACGCCGTGGATGAACGGCGCCCCCTGCGAATGCGACTCGCTTAGCTTTGACTGCCCGCTTCACTGAACGGATATTTCAGAAATTCCCGAGCTCCACTATTTCCGCGCGCAGGACAAAGAACCCCGTGTCAGCGGTCTTAACGGTGGTATTATAAGCCTGCGAATTGCCCAACGCCTTGCACAAGTCCGCCTTGAAGCCGTTCATGGCGCCGCGTTCCATGCGCAGCATCAGCACCTGCTTAAGCCTGTATTCCCCGGTGTTGCGCTCCCTGTTTGTCATGTATCCTTCTATGCGGCTCATTTCCGGTCGCAGCATTTTCATGGCCGGCAGGGTGAGCATCTTATCGCCGTAAGCGTTGCGGTAGCGGCCGGAATCGGTCTTAACCGCGAGGCCTGCCCTGCGCAATTTCTCGAAAGAAAGCGAGACTTTTTTCCCCGGATACCCTATACTGCTGCTCATGCTCCGGGCGGTGTACTCGGTATTATCCAGCGTCAGCACCACGGAACACCAGTAAGTGCACGCATCCGCCGCCATGGTCTGGAGCTGCTCCGGGGACAGATGATGGGAATTCGCCTGCTTGTTCCAGACTGCGTGATCGCGCACCGGTGCGGGTTTCCGCTCTTTGTCAGCCAACATGCCGGTTATATACTCCGCGCCCGCGCCGTCCCCCAGGTATTCGCGCAGGTAGCAGTCCAGGATAGCCAGCATATCCGCCCGGTCCGGGACGAAGCGCATCATGCTGATTATAAACGGCAGGTGGTCCGGTTTCGGCAGCGTCCTGCCTTTTTCTATATGCGTGTAATGGGCGAAACTGAAAGGCCACGTCTTCGCTCCCCCGTTGGAAACATAGAACTGATAAGCGGTTTTAAACCCTGCCTTGCGGCGTGCCGAAACAAGACAATCGCAGAATTTCATCTATACTCTCCCGTGTTCAAGACATACGCGTATACGATAAGGAAGCTACGACAACAAAACCGAATACAAAAAAAGCCACATATCCCATTGTAGGGGAATATTCCCGGATTTTCAAGTGTCACGACTTTCCCTCCGCGAAGTGCTATTACTCATCCCACTATTGCGGTTGTAGCCAAAGGTCCGCTCGTGTGTCAGCCTCGAAATCATGTATCGGACCCTGCTTGATTATATCCGCCACATGTTTTCCGAACAAGGGCCATTGGTTCTAAAATGGAGTTTCAACAAAACACCTGTTCCGCTGAACGATTTTCGCAGCTTAGCTCCGCAAGCGTCTTAGCAAATTTCGCATATGAGCCCGGCGAAGATTGCCCGGGAACTAGTCGACCACAACATGAAAAGGATATCAGAAACATAGTGAATGCGGATGGGTAGAAAAACATAGGTGACGCTGCAGCAAGAAATCTAACGGCCCAGGCACTACAGGGCATAAACCGGATGTTCACCAGACCAAGGGCCCATGACATAAATGGCGCGGGCGGCTAAACTATATATAGGGCAAAATTAAGGAGAATTATGAAAAGGCTATTAACAACAATTGTGGCGCTGTCAATCTCAATAGCGGTTAAAGCGGGAGAGCTGGAAAAACTCAAAGCAGGATTATTTGAGATCAGTATCCCCAAAACGATCACCGTAAGTGTACCCAAAGCCTCCGATGCCGGGAGATCGGAGCCGAAAGCAGCTAAAACAAATTCCGAAAACATATATTCCCGGAATAGTATCATCTACAGGGCTGATAACACGTGGTCACATCCGGAGAAGGGAGAAGCCATTAAAATCATAGAAGATAAAATAATATACAGAGCGGATAACACATGGTCGCATCCCGAGAAAGGCGAAGCCATCGCAATCGTGGAAGGCAATATATTATACCGGGCCGACAACACGTGGGCGCATCCGGAGAAGGGAGAAGCCATTGAGATTATAGAAGCCAATATAATATACAGAGCCGATAATACATGGGCGCATCCGGAGAAGGGAGAAGCCATCGCTATCGTGGAAGACGATATAATATACAGAGCCGATAATACATGGGCGCATCCTGAGAAAGGCGAAGCCATCGCGTTGGTAAGCAGCAGTGATGATTCTAAAGGTAAACGCCTGTAGAAGTTGGGAACCCTTATAATACCTTTTAGGCATTCCCTTCGCAGTTTGAGATAATCCGATAGTTGAGAACATCCCCTGTCCCCCGCATTCACCACTCCAAAACAAAACCGCCGGGCTTCCCCGGCGGCCATCTTTAGTTCTTCTGTGGCATTATCCTGATTCTGCATACCCGTGAGTTCTCCGTCGTCAAAGAGCCCGGTTGCCGGATTCAAACGCAGGGTGAAAATCTTGAGTTTCATTTCTCTGCCGCAGTTTCCGGTTTAAATCCATTGCTCCGGTAGCGCACCGGGCGCGGCTTACGCACGCGCCCGGTTCACTACCTCCGCAAGCTGACTACTAGCCTGTGGCTGTGCCGTATCAAGCGCTATGCGCATCAGACGGCCTGCAACAGATTTATGCCAGGGCCAAGTGTTCAAGTGTCCAAGGGTTACCGAGACCTCACAAGGCGGAACCCGAAGCTGCCGACGCGGAAGCCAGGGGAGAAGTTGACGCGGAAATCGGCCCGCAGGCTTCCGGCGTCAAAGCTGCCGAAGGAACCGCCACGCAACACCCGGCCGGAGCCCGCAGCTTCAAACGCACTGCCGTCAGTAGGCGCACCTTTGTATGAATCTTGATATTTATCCTGCACCCACTGCCAGACATTACCCGCCATATCACACAAACCCTGCGCGGTATTACCGGCAGTCTTTGAACACACCGGCATCGTGCTGTTTTTGCCACAACCATAACCGCCGTTACCATATATCACGGCCTTGTCGCAGGTTGGCTCATCGTTACCCCAAGGATACTTCTGGTTCTTGCCGCCGCTTGTGGCCGCATATTCCCATTCGGACTCGCTGGGCAGTCTTGCTCCTTTGAATTTGGCGTACTTACTCGCCTGGTCCCAATCCACGCAGTTAATTGGGTGAAGCTGCCGGCCCGCCACACCCCAGTTGCAATAGTAGCCGGTGGCAGGCTCTGTGCACCCGCCTTTGATCACGCACTCAGCGTATTGTTCCACTGTCACATCTGTTTTGGACATATCAAAGGTTTTAATGGCAACCTCGTGAATCGGCTTGGCAGCTTCAAAACCTATTTCGCCGCTGTCAGTCCCCATCGTGAACTTTCCGCCACTGATGGAAACCCACTCTACCGGTTTGGTAGGCACTCCTGCAGACGGATCGTTCCCGGCGACATAGTCTTTGTTGATCCCTTTAACCGCCGCAGCCTTCGGCTCCGGGATATTGTCGCTATTTTTGTCAAAAACGGGAATACTGGTATCGAACTTCCCGTTGTCGGCCACAGCGTCTCTGAGGTCCGCCGGAATATTCCTATGCGAACTTTTAATGTAGCCAAACCCCGCCGCCGTCATAATTACGGCAACGAGGATATATCTCATTCCGTTAGTCATAAGTCCTCCTAATGTGATTCCGATAAAAGTATACTCCCCCGGGTTTCCCCCCTCTTGTCGAAAGATTTCCCTCCCTCCCCTTTGGTTTTGTCGGAGCTTTCGTGCTCCGTTTTTTCCGCTGGAGCTCACGCTTATCCGCAATAGACGGCGCGCCTAGAGGGCGGAACCGTAAAAGCTTTCCTGGTCCAGGGTTTTCAGGAACTTCTCCAGTTCCTGCAGGCGAGTGCCGGCTATTTCCCTGGCGGCAGGCAGGCTGCATTTGGCCGGCAGTTCGGCGGCGAACCCTTTAAGCATGGTTACCGGCGCCGCCAGCGTTCCCTTTAGCCCGTCGCGTTCTTCGGTGAGCGCCAGGATGCGCGCAATGCCGATGCTCCCCAGGAAATCCAGTATGTCCGCGTCCCGGAAAGCCAGGGCGGCCCGGGAGGTTGGGGCCGGCCCGTAGTAATTGTGTCCCAGTATCAGTTCTTTAGTGAGCGGCCATTTCTCCCTGGGGAAACCCCACTGCCTGAGCAGCGGCTCGGCCAATTCCGCCGAGCGCGCGGCATGGTCCGTCTCCGGCTTGAAATACTGCGGCAACGCGCCGATGTCGTGAAGGAAAGCGGCGGCGAAAAGGGCGTCGTCGTCCATTTGTATGCCTTCTTTCCGCGCGAGCAGCCAGGCCAGCTGGAAATCCCGTTCGGAATGAGCCATGCCCCAGGCCGGGTGCGATCCGTTCTCAATGACGAAGGCGTAGGCCTGCCGCCGCCACGCGGTGTCCAGCGGAATGCCGGTGGGGGTGGCCGTGGGGAAAGCGGGCGCGGCAGGCGCCGTCGCCGGGAATAGGCAGAAGGTCCACAGCAGGAACACCATAAAATATCCGGTTCGTGTCATTTTCATATTGCTCCTTTTTATCCGGGCTATCGTATGCGGTAGCCGTGACAGGTCTAGTATAGCAGGGACACGGATAATATGTTAGAGTCAATACAGACATAATTAGCGCTATAACTGACACGTGAGCGATACGAACACGATAGTGGAGATAATTAACTATCCGGGGGCCATGCAGTCCTCCGTGCATGGCCTGAAGGAAACTTTTGTTCTGGCCAGCCGCATCTGCGAGGCAGAGGGGCTGCGCGAGCGCTTCGCGGTGGAACTGCTGGACGCCGGAGGGCTTGGGCGGCGGGCGGGCGGAAGGCGGATGGCGCGGCCTTCCGCGAGGCGTGTCGTGATAGTGCCGGCGAACATGGACGGCAGGTATTACCTTACGCCTTCACGTGAACTGAAGGCCCTGCTGCTGGAGCGGCATGCCGACGGAGCCCTGGTCTGCTCCGTCTGCGCCGGGGCATTCATTCTGGCCTCGGCGGGACTGCTGCGGGGCCGCGTGGCCACCACCCACTGGATGCTGGCCGGAGAATTCTCGCGAACTTACCCGGAAGTGCGCCTGGACATCGACAGGATACTGGTGAACGACGGCGATATCGTTACCAGCGGCGGGATGATGGCCTGGATGGACCTGGGCCTGGAACTGGTGGCGCGGTACTGCGGCCCCGGGGTAATGCGCCGCCTGGGCAAAGTGCTGCTAGTAGACACGGCCCCCCGCGAACAGAACTACTACAGGAGCTTTTTGCCCAGGCTGGATCATGGCGACAAGGAGATACTCAAGGCCCAGCACCACATCCAGTCCGGCTTCAGCGGCGCCATGAGCATAAAGAAGCTGGCCGCGCTGTGCTTCATGGGGGAAAGGACCTTCCTGCGCCGGTTCGCAAAAGCGACCGGGTTTACCCCCACGAAATACGTTCAGCATGTGCGCATACAGAAAGCCTGCGAACTTTTGGAAAGCACTAACGACTCGGTGGAGAATATAGCTCTACGGGCGGGATATCAGGACCTGAGCGCTTTCAGGCGGCTGTTTATAAAAAGCATGGGACTGACCCCGCGTGATTTCAGGCGGAAGTTCTCCGCGGCCGCTTATTGTGGATAGGGTGGATATTGTTTACTAATTGATCATTTATCAACAGAATACTGAGAGTCCCCTGCAATTAATCAAATAGTAAGCAGCGTTCCTTACGCAAAAGAAAGCTAATTCCTTTTCAAGGACGGGAAGCCCGTTACCCTCTCCGCTATAGTGAAGCGCAAGAACTATCTTGGCGAGAACTGCGACTGGATATTATGGGGTTGGGCGGCCCCGGACTTATCTAAGAGGGAAAGCGCGGCCGAGAACGAACACTTCTTGGGCCTGTGGAAAAAGTCCAGGCTGCCGGTAGAATTAAAGACCAGAGCATTCATGCCGGCTAATCAAAAACTCGCCCGCTCGCGTGGTTTTACACCGAAATACGTAACTGTAGCCAAGATGGTCTGAATTGCCGTGCCTGTACCGGTCATGTGATCGGAGAGACTAAGGGAAACAATATGAAAAAAACCAGCGCCTGGAAGAATATGGGGAAGATACACAAGATAGCGGTTCCACGGGTCATAGATAAGACTTTGCTGACGGCCTATGGCTGGTCGGCGGAGGTGCCCAGCGTCCGCTTTGAGTTCAAGAAGACGCTGAAGCTCGCCAAGTTCCCCCTGGTAAAGATACCTGCCGGCTGCCTGTTGCGCCTGGGCGCCAGCGCTCCCGGGAAAAAACTCGGGTACTCCGGTAAAGCGGCTCCCGCCACGGGGATAGAGGCCCGCCCGCCCAGGAATTTCGCGGAATTAAAGAGGGTTAACCGGCTGGCGCACCGGGCTTACCTGAAGGAGTGGGGTACTAAAGTGGGAGGCTTCTTCCTTACCGCCGCAAAGAAATATGAAACGAAGTACCTGCCTAAGACAAGGTCCCTGATAATGCTTAGGAAGGGCAAGCCGGTCGCGCTGTATTCGCTGCTGAAATACGCTGAGAAAGGCAGAACAACCGATATAGTCACTTGGCACTGTCCTTTTGTACGCCTTTCCCCCGCTGAAGTGCGCAGCGTTTGGTATCAGGCTTCTTCCTGGATGGATTCAGCCTCCAAGGGCCGGCTGGTAGTGGGCCTGGACCATTTCGATAAAGCGTCGGTCAAGTTCTTCGCGGGCCTCGGTTTCAAAGTGGACCGTATCCGCATAGTGCGCATGTGAAGGCTCGGGTGATAGGGGACGCTGATGACTAAATGACTATTTACTAACAAATCATTCGAGACCGCCGGGGAAGCCCGGCGGTTTTGTTTTGGTAGAATAGTGGAATATGGCGCGGATAATATTCATTGTCGTGTTCATCGGGTTCTTTATCCTTAATACACTTCAGGAGAAGGGATTTAAGGCGCGGGGATTGGATACTGGCGGCGAAAGGCCGGTTAGAAAGGGCCTGTTCGCGCTGGGGAAACTTTCGACCATAATCTGCTGGGCAGCGGCTTTCGCGCAGGCTTGCGGGCTTAATCTGCGTCTGATAGCGCTTCCCCGAGGTCTGGAACTGGCCGCCGCCGTGCTGTTCCTCTTCGGCTTCGGCGTGCTGTGGCTGGCCTACCGGGACCTCGGTGACGCCAATACTACCGGCCTGCCCGCTGCGGTGACCGAACTTAAGACCAAGGGGATATACGCCTGGTCGCGCAATCCGTTGTACGCCGGCCTTTACCTTATGACGGCCGGAGCGGCGACCTATTGCAGCAACGTGGTAGTGCTGGTGCTGAGTGTGACTGCGGTCGGCGTGCATCACCGTATAGTGCTTGCTGAAGAGAAATTCCTCGCCGCCCGTTTCGGCCAAACTTATATGGATTACAAAGCCGCCACCAGGCGTTATCTGTAAAGTGGAAAAGGGAATAGATAAAATGAATGAGCCAGCGGGGAGATAGGGGCTCGCTCCTTATGAAGACTAAAATCGTTTCGCACATTGAGGAGCAGGGGTACATGCTCCGCGGTATCGGCCGCACATTTTTCCGCCGGGGCAGATAGCGGCGGATAGGGGACGCTGCTTCCTAACTTCCTAATTTATTGACGCCCCAGTTTGCAGCGGTGGTTTAGGAAGATAGTAAGCAGCGTCCCCTGTGCCCCGCGCTAGACCATCAAACGGCGGTCGGGCCCGCGTTCACCGCCGTCTACCAGTGGTTCGAAACGCTAGGGGATTAAGGGGAAAAGGTACCAGGAGACTTTTTAGTAGAATACTGTTTTATAGTCATGCGGAACCGCCGAGAGAGCTCGGCGGTTCTGTTTTTGTAGAATAGTAGCTGATATCTTTTATAGCCGGGCGAGAGGGGATATGAAGGAATTGAAGGCCGAAGACCTTATTCGGATATATTCGTTGAAGCCGCATCCGGAGGGTGGATTTTACCGCGAGACTTACAAGTCCGCGGCCAGGGACGAGCGCGGCAGGCATTATTGCACCGGGATATATTTCCTGCTGCCGAGAAAGGCCACGTCCCGTATGCACCGCTTGAAGTCGGATGAGATGTGGCATCACTACGGCGGCGGCGCATTGACCGTGGGTATGATATTCCCCGGCGGCAGGGAGGAGCGGGTGGTGCTCGGGCCCGATGCCGGGGCGGGGGAGGTGCAGCAGTTCGTGGTCCCCGCCGGCACGTGGTTCGGGGCCTGGCCGAAGCCGGGCGCCGGGTACGCTTTCGTCGGCTGCACCGTGTCGCCCGGCTTCGAGTTCTCCGATTTCGAGTTCGGGGAGCGGGCGTTCCTGCTGAAGGAATTCCCCTCGTCCGGGAAACTGATCAGGAGCCTGACCTGAATGGGGGCTAGGGGATACACGCAACGTATTGCATTGCTGAAAATTAAGTTGTGTGTCACTGTAATTGGTAATTTATGCTGAAAATAATAGCGATCATCGCTGCCGTTTTGGTGTTTTTTGCTGTCAGTTTGCGGGTCCGCTTCAACAGCGAAGCGAGCGCGCCGGTGCAGGTTCTAGTGGCCGGGGCCGACCTGCCGGCTTGTACTATCCTGAGTGAGCGCCTGGTCGGGATAAGGACTATGCCCAGGAGGGAGATACAGCAAGACGCCATCTATATACTGACTAATTCGGATATGAAGATGGTCTCTGGCTTGGTCTCGGCCGTAAGTATCCCCAAGTGTAGGGAAACGTCTATTATCGGAAGCGTTTAAGCTCCCTATGGGGGAAAAGAAGTAGCGGGAAAAGGTTGCACCTTTTCATGGGTTTAGGATAAAAGAGATCTGTAGAGTTTTTAGAGAGCGGCTTATTTGTCAAAGGAATAATTGTGAATAAGGAAAATCTGCTTCGAATTGTTTCTGGAACTGCCGCGCTGGTTATTTCCACTGTATTCGCGGCG
>Ga0209000_1001839_pt1 | contig 12655 bp, 16 predicted proteins | sample RifGroD2_FD_183998 | JGI IMG/M metagenome (GOLD analysis project Ga0209000, IMG submission 183998) | Groundwater microbial communities from Rifle, Colorado, USA - Groundwater D2 (SPAdes) (version 2) | ecosystem: Environmental > Aquatic > Deep subsurface > Groundwater | place: Rifle, Colorado...
CGAGCCTGGACAGGACCAGGTAGAACAGAACGGTCATCACGGCCGCGGAAAGATAAAAATAGTACGACGAGAAGATCCCTTTGAGGGTCAACCGCAGAAAAACGGCGGAATATTTCACGAGAGCAGCACCTTTTCCCGGTCAAAACCGCGGAACAGCAGCAAGGAGACGCCCGAAAGCGCAGCCATCAGGACCAGCAGCCCGGCCTGAAAAAAAGGGGAAGTGTTCAGCGAGAACCCGGTGGCCGCGGAAGCCAGGCTGGCCGACACGGAAACCATCATGAACAGCCCCGAAAGGTGGGCGCCGTACCTGGTCTGCAGGGCCAGGAAGCTGGTGCCGACCAGGGTGGCCAGGTTGGCCGCTATGACCACCAGGAATGAGAGAAGGTGGACAGGGGCAAAAGAGGGCTTGGCGGTGAAATGAGCCAGGATGCCGAAAGCCAGCAGCAGGGAGAAGGTGTTATAGACGGCGCAGACGGCCACGCTGGTGCCGGCGATCGCCCGCGGGCTTACCCCCGAGGCCAGCAGCATCTCTATCGTCCTCGAACTCTTCGGCTTAAGGAACAGGTCCCCCGCCACCAGCAGGTTCAGGACCAGGCTTTGGCAGAAGCCGTTTATCAGGATATAGTTGGACCAGTAATCCGCCGCGCCCGCGTAAAGGCCCGCGGAGGACCGGGCTGAAGCCGCCCAGAGTATCACCTGCACGAGGGCGATCTGCCCCAGGCCTCGCCGGGTGGCGAAAAGCTGCTCCAGTTCGAAACGGAACAAGGGAAGGTTAAACGCGTTTTTCATTGCGGTTTATCGAGTCGAAATAGATCTTCTCCAGCCCGGCCGTCAGCCTCTTGAATTCGGACAGCTTCAGGCCGGCCCTGACGCAGGCGGCCGAAGCGTCCAGCAGGTCCAGCGCGGCCGCGCGCTCCAGGCGCAGCGAGGCGCCCTCCAGCGAATACTTTTCCGCGCCGAGGTCCCGGGCCAGCGCCGCGACCGCGGCCCCGGACGGCTCGCCCTGCAGCGTCAGCGAATACACAAAAGCCTTGAGAAAGGACTTTTTCAGCTCCTCCAGCTCCCCGGCCAGGATGATCTTTCCTTTCTCCAGTATGCAGATGTCGTCGGCCATCTGTTCCACTTCGTTCAGGTCATGGGACGTGAGGAAGACGGCCATGCCTTCCTTTTCGGCCAGTTCTTTCAGCAGGCCGCGCATCAGGATCCTGGCCGCGGGATCCAGGCCGGTCATCGGTTCGTCGAGGAACAGCACCCTGGGGCCATGCAGGAGGGCGCGCGCAAGCGCCAGCTTCTGAGCCATCCCCTTAGAGTAGGTCTTCACCGGGTTGTTCCTTACGTCGTAGAGCTCCAGTTTTTTCAGCAGCACCGCGGCCCTGCCGGCGAATTCCCCGCCGGCCAGCCCGTAGAACCCGGCGAACAGTTCCAGGTTCTTGAGCGCGGGCATGTCCTGGTAGAAGCCGGGGGTATCCATGCAGACGCCGTACTCGGCGCGGACCCTGTCGTATTCTCCCGAGGAAGTGTCGTACTCTTTGCCCCGGTAGGAGACCAGGCCGGCGTTCATCTTTATCAGGCCGAGCACGGACCTTACCGTAGTGGTCTTGCCCGCCCCGTTATGCCCGAGGTAGGCCAGGATGCGCCCGGACCTGAGGGTAAAACTGACGTCGTCCACTCCGGCCGTCGGGGTGTATTTCTTCACCAGGCCGCGGACCTCGAGCACTTTATTCATGGCACGGCTCCTGGACGTTGCCGCACACTTTCCGGCGGGGCGCATCCTTGATGTACTTCGCCGCGCCCGTCTTTTCCAGCCAGCGGCAGCCGCCGAGCTCCGTGCCTTTCTTGATGCCCCTGAGGACGCAGTTGCCGCAATACAGCAGGTGCTCGCAATCGCCGCAGACCTCGGCCTTGGGGCCGTGCATACCGGCGAAAGCCTTGCCGATACCGCCCTCGAAGATCTCCTTGTACGACTGCGTGTTTATATTGCCGATCTTGATGACGTCGCCGGCGAACATGATACAGGGCCGGATCTCGCCGTCGGGGCCGAGGGTGACCGACCGGTGGATCAGCCCGCAGTTGGTCGCCTTGAGCTCGTTGACCTGCTGCACGGTGAGGAAATGCATGATATCCTTGTTCTCCGCCCTGACCCGCAGTTCGTACTCCACCATCTTCCTGACATCCGCCTCCGTCATCAGCTTCTGCGAAGAGAGCATGTCCTCGCCCCTGCCCACGTTGGTAACGTGGGTATAGGCGAATAGTTTGGCCCCGTGCTTCCGGGCGAGCTGCAGCGTTGCGTCGATGTCGTAGTTATTCTCCCTGGAGACCGACATGGCGACCCGGTACACAAAACCGTTCTCCCCCAGCAGGCGCATGGCGTTGAGGGTCTTCTCGAAGGCGTCCTCTTTGCCGCGGAAGTTGTTGTGGAATTCCGGCCGGTGGCTGTCCAGGCTGATATTGAAGACGAGCTTGTCCTTGTATTTGCGCAATTTCTCTATCGCCTGCTCCTGCAGGTAATAGCCGTTGGTCAGGATGCAGAGCATGCTCATCTTGGGATACGCGAAATCCACCACTTCGTAAAAATCCTTGTACAGCAGCGGCTCGCCGCCGGTCAGCTCCAGCACGGAACCGCCGTTCTCCCACAGGTCGCTTATATACCGCTTGATCTTGCCCAGTTCCAGGCTTTTATGCTGGTCCGGGGAGCTTTCGCGGTAGCAGTGCTTGCAGCGGTAGTTGCACTGGTCGGTCAGTTCTATAGAGCTGTGCTGCGGGTAATAGTGCTCGTGCGAGCCGGCAAAGCGCACGTTGGGCGCGGTCTCCGCGGGGCCCACTACCAGCATGCCTTCTTTTTGCGCGGCGGAGAAGAAGGCGTTGGCCACCTCCCGGGTCAGCTGGCTGCCGGGATAGCGCGCGTTATGCTTCTCCAGCAGCTCGGCCGGGGTGGTCTTGCCGTCGCAAAGCTCCAGTATCCTGGCGGCGTCCATGTTCACCGTCTTGCGGAACTTGCTCATCCAGTTGTTGTTCTCTTTTACGACCTTGAACAAGGTCGCCCCGGTGGGATGCCGCTGGAACGTTATACCGTCAGGCAACGCTAGGTAGTTTTTCATGATTTTCCCCGAACCGCCGACTCTCGCTGATTATTATATCTCTTCATGCTATCCTCCCGCCCGCGGCACTCCGCGGACGGGCCTCACCCGCCCCTAGAAGAAGTTGGAGATGGTTCCCGCCCCGGCCACGCCGCCGAGCAGCCCCACTATGTTCATGCCCGGAATGCACGCGGCGCACATGGCGCACTGGTCGCACACGGCGCAGCCCGCGCCCTTAGTTTCAAGTATCAGAGGATTAGACATACTATTGGTTCTCCTTAAGTTTCGTTTTAGTTTCGTCCAGCTTCTTAGAAGAAGTTGGAAATTGTTCCCGCCCCGGCTACACCGCCCAGCAGGCCGATGATCTCCATGCTGGGAATGCACCCCGCGCACGCGGCGCAGTTGTCGCAGACAGCGCAGCCCGCGCCCTTGGTTTCAAGTATCAGTGGATTAGACATTTCGTTGGTTCTCCTTATATTTTGTTCTGAACGCCGCAGACTTCCGGCCCTTTTTCCAGGCCCTTGAATTTATCGCAGATCCCGGTCTTAAGTATTACCGCCTGCTCCCCCTGCGTGTACAGCGAGAAGCCCTTGTCGAAGTAGGAGGCGGCTTTCCGGTCGTCCTTGCCCAGCAGGGTCATGCTGGCGGAGATATACGAGCTCTTAACGGCCAGCCAGTTCTCGTTCCTGCCGATCACTCCCTCGTAGAATTCCAGGGCTTTTCCATCCTCTTTTTTAGCGATGTGGCAGGCGGCGATCATATACCTGTACCAGTCCTTCTGAAAATCAGGGGCGAAGGACAGGGCTTTTTGGTAATTCGCCATGGCCCCGTCAAAATCCCGCTGCAGCAGGTTTCCCGAAGCCAGGAAATCGTAGCCGCGCCAGGAGGAGGGGTCCGCCGCCACCATTTTCCCGCCTTCCGCAGCCATGGCGCCGGGGTCCTTCATCATGCTCATCATAGACAGGCTGTGCGGCATCAGCGTGGTCCTGGCGAAGGCGTAAAACTTACGCGCCTTCTCCATTTCCCTGGCCACGTACTCGCTGGTCTGCCCGGGAGGCAGCTTCCTTTCATGAGAAAGCCCCTTCAGCAGGTCTTCCGCGGCCTTGAGGTCGGAGGCGAAGGCGGAGTCGGTGGCGTTGTCCACCGTAGTACTTACGGCGCCGGGCTTGCCGGCGGCCTGTTCTACCGCCACTTCCGCAGCCCTGACCGCCGAAACCGCCAGCAGCGCGGCAACCGCCGCTAAAACCATCCTTATTTTTATTTTTCTCATCATATTTCTCCCCTTACGTTAAGCTGCACCACATACAGAGCATTTTTTGTGCCATTAGCTTTTTACCAAGTCAGCTCCGGTTCCGCCGGGCTTTATATTTTCCTATGAAAATATATATTTTCCAAGGAAAATCCAGCTCACATCTGCGCGGCGAAGATGGCTTTGAACTCTCCGTCTTTATCCTTCAGCTCCTCGTACACCCCGGCAACGTCCACGCCCCCTTCCTTCATCACTACTATCCGGTCGGCCTGTTTGACGGTGGATAGCCGGTGGGACACATAGATCAGGATCTTCCCGCGGCAGAGTTCCTTGACGCTGCCTATAAGAGACTCTTCGGCCGCGCCATCCAGCGCGGAGGTGGCCTCATCCAGCAGCACTATGTCCGGGTCGTGCATCAGCATCCTGGCCAGAGTGACGCGCTGCCGCTGTCCCCCGGAAAGGTTGCCCCCGTTCTCCCTCAGGACGAAATCCAGCCCCTCATGACCGTCACGCAGGTCTTTCATGAAAGGCAGGGAGATCACTTCCTGGTAGCGCCGGAGGTCGGGCTCGGAGAGGCCCGCCGTTATGTTCTCCGCTATAGTGCCCGGGAAGAGCTGCGCCGCCTGGGAAACGTGGTAGATCCGGCCGCGGAGGCTCCCGAGAGAGTACTCGCCGGCCGGGCGGCCGTTTATGGTAACCCCGTCAGCACGGTACAGGCGGGTAAGCAGCTTGCCGAGCGTGGATTTGCCGCAGCCGGACCTGCCGACTATAGCCACGCTGTCCCCGGGTTCCAGGTCCAGTGAAAAATCCTTTATCACCTCTTTCTTCCCGTCGTAGGAGAACCCGTCCATCCTGAAGGAGAGAGCTTCCACGCGCCCCAGTTCTTCCCTGCCGCTCCGCTCCGCCTGCGCCAGCAGTTCCTTCTCCAGGAAGTCGAAGCCGGCCCGCGCATCCCGCATCCCCAGCGTTATGTTGGTCATGTCCCCGAGCGCGGAGAAATAGATATTCATGATCATCATCAGGAACATGACGTCCGGAAAGGCCACCTGCTTGAGGTAGAGCAGGTAGATGGACCCCAGCAGGATGCCGTTCTTGAGCACCTCCACCAGGAACATCATCAGGATGCTCACGTTCCTGGCGAACAGCGTTATGGCGTTGGCGTCCTTCTCCATGGCCTCCACGTATTTGCCGACATAGGAGGAAAAGAACGGGTAATTGTTCAGCTGCTTTATAGACTCTATATTCTGGGCCACCCCGAGTATGTTCTTGAAGTTGTCGGCGTAGGCGCCCTGGAAAACCACGCTCTTTTCCTTCAGCCGCCGGTTCAAAGACCTGTAACCGAAAAAGTTAAGCGGCAGCAGGAGCACGGCCAGCACGAACAGCGGTTTGCTGATAGACCAGATAAAGCCCACCGCTATTGCGGCCGTCAGAATAGAAACCACCCCGGCCGGCAGGCTGTCGGCGGCCAGGCTGAAGGCCTGGTCGGTGAACTGCTTGATGCGGCTTACGAAATACGCGGACTCCTTGCCCTGGAAGGCCCTGTAGTCCATCCGGAACAGGTGCTCATAAAGTTCGCGGCTGAAGAGCAGTTTGAACCGGAACGAGAACCTCAAGTACAGGTAGCTGGTGCCGACGCTGAGCAGATAGCCGGCCAGGAAGCAGCAGGCAAAAAGGCCCGCGTAAAAGAACAGGCTGTCAGCCGATGGCTGCGGCAGCGAAACGGCCGTCAGCATCTCGCGCACGGCCACCGGCGTGACGAACGTTATCAGGGATTTCAGCGTCACCGAAAGCAGCAGCAGCCAGACGAACCTGGAATTCTTCTTTAGCAGGGGGAAGATCCGTTTTTCTATCATAACCAGGGTCCGGTTCTTGAGCGGTTTACAACAGGAACAGCAGCAGCAGGGCCACGGTCATTATGGTGAGGCCCCAGTTAAACTGCTTCTGTTTATCGGCCTTTTCTTTCGCCTCGTCGGCGTCTTTTTTGGCCTTAGCCTCTTTTTCCATTTTCAGCCTTGCCATCCTCTCGGCATACGTTTCCGGGGCCTGCTCCGGGGCGGCGGGGGTAACGGTAGCGGTGGGCGTGGACACGACCACGCCGGAAGTTTCCTGCGGGATGGCGGCCCCCGGGCAGCAGCATTTAGCCGCGTAGACCGGCTCGCTCTTTACGGCCTTCACTCCCCCCGCGAACAGTTCAGCCAGCAGCCGTTCGGCCTCGCGGTCGTTGCCGGAGGCGGCGGCAGCTGAGATAGCGCCGGAAGCGTCCGAAAGTTCGCCCACCATTATGTCTACGGCTACCGGGCTGGCGGTTTGCGCCGCTGCCGCGCCGGCGAATGCCGCTTGGGCTAGTACCGCTATAACACCGATTTTAAGAAACTTGTTCATATTGGCTCCTTGAAGATCTGGGCTGGCCGTACCCAAACCCCTCTTGACTTACGGCCAGCTTGACCAATACAGAGCAATATTTATGCCATACATTAAAGCAGGAGCTTTCCCCCTATATAAAGGCTAAATACCGCGATTATATTTTCACATGAAAATCTATATTTTCTTATGAAAACAAGAACGGGCCCCCTCAGGGACCCGTTCCGCGGCCCGGCAGCAGCCGGTTAATGCTTGTGGGTGTGCGGTTCGCAGGCGTCCATGCCGAACAGCGGCTTGCCGTCGGCGAAGGGCGAGATGGCGCGCAGGCGCTCTATGATAGGCGGGAACTCGTTGATGATATAGTCCACCTCTTCGGCCGTATTGTAGACGCTCAGGGAGAAGCGGATGGAGCCGTGGGCGTAGGTCTGGGGCACGGCCATGGACATCAGCACGTGCGACGGCTCCAGCGAGCCGGAGGTGCAGGCCGAACCGGAGGAGGCGCAGATGCCTTTCTCGCTGATCATCAGCAGGATGGATTCTCCCTCGATGTATTCGAAGCTGATATTGGTGGTGTTGGGCAGGCGCGGGGCGCCGCCGCCGTTCACGCGGGAATTCGGGATCTTGAGCAGGCCGGCCTCAAGCCGGTCCCGCAGCCCTTTCACGTAAGTATTCTCTTTCTCCAGGTTGTTCAGGGCCAGTTCGGCGGCTTTGCCGAGACCGGCTATATAGGGCACGTTCTCGGTGCCGGCGCGGCGGCCGTGCTCCTGGTGGCCGCCCAGCATGAAGGGCGAGAAGCGGATGCCTTTGCGGACGTACAGGGCGCCTATGCCCTTGGGGGCGTGCAGTTTGTGGCCGGACAGGGACAGCAGGTCGATCTTGGTTTCTTTGAGGTTTATCGGCAGCTTGCCGACGGCCTGCACGGCGTCGGTATGGAACAGCGCGCCTTTGGCGTGGGCTATGCGGGCGGCTTCTTCCACGGGGAAGATGACGCCGGTCTCGTTGTTGGCCCACATCATGGAGACCAGGGCGGTGTCGGGCGTCAGCGCGGTCCTGAGGTCGTCCAGGTTCACCTGCCCGGCCCCGTCCACCGGGAGGTAGGTCACGCGGTAACCCTTCGCCTCCATGTGTTTGGCCAGGTTGAGCACGGCGGGGTGCTCCACTTTGGTGGTGATGAAATGGTTCTTCTCGTGGTAGGACTGGATCGTAGACCAGATGGCGGTGGAATCAGATTCGGTGCCGCAGCTGGTGAAGACCAGCTCGGAGGTCTCGCAGCCCAGCAGTTTTGCCACGCGCTCGCGGGCGAGGTCCATATACTTCTGGTTGCCGCCGCCGAAGAAGTGCATGCTCGACGGGTTGCCGTAGAGCTCGTTGAAGAACGGCTCCATCTCTTTGGCCACTTCGGGCGCCACGCGGCTGGTGGCGTTATTGTCGAAATAATAAACCTTGTCCATAGAGCCCCCTTATTCCGCTTCTATCTCTATCGCCGGGTCTATGCGCTCGCGCAGTTCTTTTTCCACCACGTTCTTGAGCGTGGCGCCGGAGGAAGGGCAGCCGTGGCACATGCCGAGGAAGCGCAGCTTGACCTTCTGGCCCTGCACGTCCACCAGCTCCATCCAGCCGCCGTCGGCCTTGAGCTTGGGGTTGATCTCTTCGGCCAGCACCTTCTCTATCATTTTTATCTTTTCCACCACGGTCATGCTGGCGAATTTTTTATGCTCGGCCTCGGCCCAGTAGTCCTTCAGGATCTTCTCTATCTCGCCCTTGCACTGGCCGCAGCCGCCGCCGGCCTTGGTGAAATTGGTCACTTCGTCCACGGTCTTGAGGCTGTTGAGCTTGATGGCCTTGAGGATATGGCTCTCGGTGACGCTGAAGCATTTGCACACCACGCGCTCGGCCACGCCCACAATGACTTTCTCGGCCTTGCCGCCGCGGTAGTTCCTTATGGCGGCCTCCAGGGCCTCCATGCCCATCACGGAGCAGTGCATCTTCTCGCCGGGCAGGCCGCCCAGGAAGTCGGCTATCTCCTGATTGGTGATCTTGGCCGCGTCGTCGAGTTTTTTGCCCTTCACCATCTCGGTAAGGGCGGAGGAGGAGGCGATGGCGCTGGCGCAGCCGAAGGTCTTGAACTTGGCGTCGGTAATGGTGTCCGTGGCCTTGTCGATCCTGAGGGTGAGCTTCAGCGCGTCGCCGCAGACTATGCTGCCGACCTCGCCAATAGCGTCAGGGCCCTCTATCTCCCCCACGTTCTTGGGGTTTTTGAAATGCTCGAACACTTTTTCGGTATAGTTCCACATAATAGACCTCGTTGGTATCAAAAACCTTCCAGGAGAGATAGGAAGGATGCCGGATAGGATTACTCCTATATTTTATTAAATCCCCGCCCCGCTATCAATGGAACTCGGCCTTCAGCGCGCCCCGGTCCAGCGCCAGCGCCCACCACAGGCAGAGCCCGCCGCCCAGGAAAGCCGCGACGCGCGCCACAAATGCGGCCGCGCTCACCGAGGCGTTGAACTCGGGCGCCAGCGAGATGCCGCGGTACAGCAGCGGCTTCGGCACCGCCAGCCCCGGAAACAACAGCAGCAGCAGCCCCGCGGCGGCCAGCAGGTAGAGCATGGCGGCCGCCCCGCGCCGGGCCCATTGCCTGCGCGCCCACACCCCGAGCGAAAGCGCTAGGGCCGAAGCCCAGAAGAAGAAAGAGAACAGGAAGAACAGCCGCATGTGGCGCACCATCAGGCCGGCCAGCGGCGGCATCTCCGTCGGCAGGGTGGCCCGCGCCAGGCCCAGGTAGAAAGCCGGGGTGCCGAACACGTTAAGCAGGGTCAGCAGGTCCCGGACCGCCAGCACGGTCATAAAACCGGCTCCGGCCGCGGCGGCCAGCGCCAGGGCGGACAGGGTTCGGGATTTTCCGTCAGGGAGCAGCTTCATGGACAAGGATTATATAACTTTTGCGCTTTACCGACGGCCTGAAAAATTATTAAATAAGACATGGCGGTTTGCCGCCGATCCAAGCAGCCGGAGCAACTATGCCTGTCAAACTCATCAAGCAATACACCGTGTTCCTCCCCAACGTGCCCGGAGCCCTCTCCAAGTTCGTAGAACTTTTCACCAACGAGGGCGTCAACATTGTCGGCATAGCCTCCGAGATCCGCGACGACTCCGGCATCGTGCGCATCGCCGTGGACGCCGAGCGCAAGGTCAGCCACCTGCTCACCGGCGCCGGCTTCACCACCATAGAGACCCAGATGATCTCCGTGGAGCTAAAGGACAAGCCCGGGGAGCTGCTGCGCATGACCAGGATGCTCAGCGAACACAACATCAATATCACCACCGTCTACGGCACCGCCGACAGCGGCGGCACGGACCGCGTGCTGCTCAACGTCTCCGACCTGGACAAGGCGCTGGAGCTCCTGAAGCACGAAATGGGCGTAAAATAGGCCCGCAGCTGCGGGACATGAAAAACCGCCGGGGCAGCCCGGCGGTTTTATTTCCCTCCTGGTAGGGCGCCGCGGGCGCGGCTTCAGTCGGCTTTATCCGTATTGATCTCATTCTCAGGCTTGGGCTGAGGGGCGCCGGTCTGATTCTTTTCAGCCTCGGTCACAATTGCCTCCTGCAGAGACTTAAGCTCGGCCTTCTGCCCGGCTTCCATGGCTTCAACCGCCTTGCGTATCTCGGCATTGGGTCTTTTCCTGAGGCTTTTCCGGAGCGCCTTGATTTCTTGCGAATGCTTCTTTTTGAACTCCCGGACAGTATACAGGCGCATGAGCCCGCTTTTCCTGTCCACCCCTATCAGCTTCGGAGGCTTCACCGGAGTTTCCAGCTGTCCTGTCGTAGGGCTGTGGAAGGGCCTGAAGAAGGGCTCCACAGGGGCCTGGAGTACTTCAGGCGTGCTGTCCACCCGCTGGATAAGAACTCCGGGTTGAGACGGCTGTTCGCCGGACGGCTGCGCAGGTTTGTCACCGGATGGCTGCAGAGGCTTGTCGCCGGATGGCTGCGCGGGGGCTTCGGCGGCCGGGGGCTGCTCGACGGCCACGATAGGGCTTCTCGCTTGCGCGGCCTGGGCGGCCCAGGCCGCTAAAGCTACTGCGATTAATATTCTCATTTTTCCTCCTTAACCAACGCCGCTCTTAACCGGCTATTTCGCTATACCCTCCGGGGCGGGCTTGTCCGCGGCGGTGATACTCTCCCGCGTCTTCCGGAGCTGGTCCCGCACCAGCCTGTCGGCCTCCGGGGTTTCCGCTTCGGCCAGGTCCAGCAGGGCCGCGGCCTCGGCCAGGCGCCCCTCCCGGATATAGATGGCGGCCAGCGTATCCAGGACGTAGGGGCGCAGCGCCCCGGCGTTCTTTAGCGCGTCCTGCGCCAGGGCTTCGGCCTCCCGCAGATCGCCGCCGCGGGCCAGGAGCACCATCGCCAGGTTGTTAGCGGCGCCGGGATGGTGCGGCGAAGCTTTTAATGCCTTACGGAAAGCCGCCCCGGCCTTTTTAAAGCGTCCCTCGGAGAATTCGGTGTTGCCCAGGGCCAGCCAGCACTCGGCGCAGCCCGGGTCGCTCCGTACCGCCGCCCTGTACTGCGCGGCGGCTTCCGCCCGCAGGCCCTGCGCTTCGTAGGAGGACCCCAGCCGCACATGCTCGGCGGGGGATAAGGCATCGCGATATCCGCCCAGGCGCTGACCGTGGGAACAGGCCGCAAGCAGGACCGCGGACGCGAGCGCCAGCGCGCCCAGCGCCAGGCCCCGCATCACTGCCGGAGTGGCTGGATCAATAATGCCCATCGTTCGGTCTTTCGCCATTGTCTCTCGAATTTCCCGTAAGGGAGCCTCTGATTTCGTTTCATGCCGGAATGGACGGTAAGCCGCTGCCGCCGGTCGTCATAGCCGGTTATCACCAGGTAATGCCCGGCCGGGTAGAAACTGTAGCCCGCGTTCACGAAGGCGATCAGCGGGCGCCCGGAGTCGAGCTCCTCCCTGATCTTTGCCAGGCTGCCGTTGACCAGCTCGGCGGACAGGCCGCGGCTTCCGGCGGCCAGCAGCAGGTCCAGCGCCAGCGAGCCTTTCAGGCGCGCCTGGTAGATCTCCTGGCGCAGCAGCTCCGGCTCCGCCGGTTTTCCCCAGTAGCCCAGCACGCTGGCCAGGGCCGAAGGCCCGCACTGGTCGGTGTTGTCCGGGAAGAAAGGAACGTTCAGCGCCACTTCCCTGTCACCCGTCGGCTTCTCCGGCTCGAGGGAGACGCGCAGCGGCGAGCAGCCAGAAAGCAGGCAGGCGGCAAGCACCGCAAGCGTCCCGCGGCAGGTCATAGCGCGCGGAAGAGTATTATGACCAGCAGCACCAGCACCACAAGCTCCAGCAGGCCGATAACGCCGCCGCCAGGGCTGAGCGTCTTTACGTCCTTGGCCAGCTGATGCACCTGCCGGTCCGAAAGTTTTGCCAGCCTGGAGTCTATTTCCTTCTCGTTGAGGCCAAGCGCCTGCAGCCGGCCGCGGACTATCTTCGATTCCAGCGCCGTCTGCACCGCCTTTAGGTCGGAGGCCCGGTCATAGGCCTGGCCGACGGCCGCAGGCGCGTTCTGCGCGGGGGCCAGCATGGCCCAGCCGCTTCCCGAGAAAGTGCAGGTCAGGGTGGTGCTCAGCATCAGCACAGCCAGGATGCCTCTTGTTCCAAAGGTTGAATTGGTCTTGCCGGTCATAGTTCCTCCCGCTTCAGATTCTAAACTGCCGCTAAGGTAAGTATAGCCGCCCGGTCCGGGGGAATCTATTGGGAATTGTGCTCAATCCGCAGGGTAGTACTACGGAGGCCGCGCCTGTAAAAAGCGGAAGACCGGAGGGGCTTCCTCCGGTCTTCCGTTGTTTGGGGCTTGAAGGCCTAGAACGGGACTTCTTCTATGCCGTCGCCGCTGGAGGCGGCCGCCTTGGCCGCGGGCTCGGCCGCTTCGGAGGCCCCGCCGCCGGCATTGTCGCTCCGGCCGCCCAGGAACTC